>Ga0154020_10001761_pt1 | contig 26568 bp, 19 predicted proteins | sample Klosneuvirus_201_FD_109709 | JGI IMG/M metagenome (GOLD analysis project Ga0154020, IMG submission 109709) | Active sludge microbial communities from wastewater, Klosterneuburg, Austria - Klosneuvirus_20160825_MG | ecosystem: Engineered > WWTP > Aerobic digester > Activated sludge | place...
GCCAAGGTCACCCGATATTGGCTATTGGTAATTTCAAAAGATTGATTCAACAATACATTGCCTACCATATCATAAATAGTTACAAAAGCTTCTAAATCCTCTCCAGGCCGTGTATGTGTAAACTCCAAAGTGGTAGATCCGGAAAATGGATTAGGATAGTTCGTAAAGGCTTCAACTTGAATTTGCACACCATCCGTAACTACAAAATCCACGGTGCTTGTTTGCCGGTTGTTATATGTGTCGGAAGCGGATAAAGTAAGCGTATGTTTTCCTTTTTCGAGGTCTTCCAAAGGAAAGGTGAGAACTCCTTTCTTATAGGTATTAGTATTTGCCGAATAGTAATCGTTTAGAATAAAACTTTGACCGCCATCTATTGAGGCGGTTATTTCATTGCCTGTTGGGTTGGATGAAATATTTATTCCACTGTTATCATACAGATGAGCAACAATTTGTGTGTTAGGCCCCACAATGCCACCAGCAATAAAGGTTGTATCACCTAAAAATAATTGAATGGTTGGTGGAGTTGCATCAACATTTGCTGAAGGCTCTAAACCGCCAATTGTATTCAGGGAGTTACCGTTGGCAAGTTGTCCTGCTTTAGTAGAAGCGAAAGCAATAAATTTTCCAGTAACAAATTCGGTTGAAATATTTTTTGGCATAATGAACTCCATCTCAAAGGAACCTTGGTTAACCGTTGAGTTGCCGCGGAAAAGAGAATTGGATCGGGTTGTATAGTTGAATGGAGGATTTTCATCGCCTTTGGTAACGGCATTAACTTCTTTATCAAATAATGTAAGTGATATGTTTCCATTAAAGTTGGTTTGTATTACAGTTTCATTTTCAATATGACCAATAACCATTACTGTGGATAAGCCTTTTAATTCTGATGATCCATTGCTTGTCTTTATTTCATCAAAGACGATTTGATTTTCAGCAAGCGCTAACGTCATGGATGGATCTCCCAACAGGGAGAAGTTTCTGTTAGCCACTCCACTGATACTATTATTTTTCGTTTCGCGAAAGACTGTTCCCATTGATTTGTATTTGTTATTCTCTTTCGAAAACAGGGATTCATAGAATGCTTTGTTGAGTGTAAAGTTTGTACTTGAATTTACAGGGCGCGCACTAGTAACAATTCCAATGCCGCCACCTTTTTTTTGCAACAAGGTTAGTTCACCACTGGTAATTTGAAAGGGATCATCGTGGCGACCAAACTCACAGGTGGCCGTAATAAATAGCGGATACCGTGGTGCGTTGTGCCAACTTTTAATAAGGGTTTCATCAAGTATTCGCTCATCCATCCAAACACGTTCGGAGCCGTGGCCTGTATAGTTTACAATCAATGGAGTTTTTCTAATGGCTAAGTCAACAGCTTTGTTTGCTTCAGGACTTGACTGATTGCCACTATTTTGTTGTGTTATTTGATCGTATGAATCGAGGAAAAATTTGTTAGCGGTATAATTTGGATTTAGTACTTCAATCGAGTTAGCTAACTGATCGGCTTGTGTGTTATGAATGTTGTTATCACCATCATCGGCCACGAAAAGTATTTCATTTTGCCAAGTGCCGAACGCTGATGGATTTGTTTCACATTCAATTATTTTGTCAACAATGATTTTGGCTTCTTCTAATTTTTTGACAGGTAATCTACCGATACCAATATCCATCGTGTGATTTTGAGCCGGCTTTTCGCCCCACTCTCCTTCATTGGGTTCTAGAAAAGTTAAGTAATCATCAGAAGCATATGTTTCAAGTGGACTGAGTGAGTTGCGAGATTCATAAATGGGGATATAGTTTGTGTTTCCTAGCACCCGATTCTTGTAATCATATGATCCACGGCCAAAAAGTAAGACGTTTTTTAAGAATGAATTTGATGAATAAACTTCTTTAATGAAATCGCGCAAAGCGGTTATATCCTCTTTGCCGCCACTATACTCGTTGTAGATTTGATTTATATTAACCACTCCAACACTAATGCCTGACTTGTTTTGGCGATGATTTGCCAACCGTTGCGCCTCACTTATAAAATCAGGATGTGTAATGATAAGGAATGCTGGCGTGCCAATAGCAGCTACGTTTTGATTTGGGATGGCTCCATCAAAAGCAGGGGCTTTAAGATTCGTGGTACTAAATACAGTGAATGTTTTTAATACTTGTGAGTTTGTTGAAAAATTAATCTTACTGTTGGCGTTGGTGAATTGTTGATCAATAACCAGAAAAGGATCAGTGACATCCCAGACAAACGTATTTGCACTTGCGGACTCAATCTCAAATGTTGAAATGGAATTTGATAGACTTGACGAAGAGCGAAAAATAGCTTGATCGCCATACAACGCTAATTTTCTTTTAATTGTCATGATTATAAAATCAAGATAACCAACTGATAAACCTAAACTGCCTTTGGTGAATTGATATTTAATATCCTGATTATTTCTGCCGGGTGCACCAACTGTGTTAGAATTTATAATTACGGTATCGGCTTTTATTACACCCTTAACGCCATAGCGGGTGTTAGGAATTGGATCAATAGGTTGAGTTAAAACAGGATTGTTATTAAATGAAAGTTGAAACGATGAGTTATTGACAGATTGAGCCATCACGTGAGACACCAAACTAATCTCAGAGTTTTCAATCACACCAGAAATATCGAATCGAATTGTTGCTTCTTTGTTTGAATCAAATTGCTCGCCAAACCAATGCCGCCCTGATTTAAGAATGTTGTACTTGTCTGTCTCATAGTAGCCAATATCTTCATAGTCTGATATAATTGGAAACGTTCCATTTATATTTTCGCCAGCGGCAATTCTATTGCTTGGCTCGGCATTTACTGTTAGAAAATAAAAATTCTTATCGGAGTATAGATTGTTTTCATATTCAAACATTTTTTTTTGAGTGTTGTATTGATAGGTATCTGGTCCTTGGCCATAAAAGAGGATATAGTCACCGGCATTGAATTTACCATCCGATTCACCCACGACCTGTATAGCGATTTGTGACAATGTGTTTTTTCGTGGAGCGCTTATGGCCTGAGGTAGCATGCCATTTTGTGCAGCGTAAATTTTTATATTACGTGGGTCAACCTGATCTGGGTTTATACCTGTACTCTTAAGAAGCTTGTAATCTATTTTTACAACGCCATCGCTGGCCACAGAAAACTTAAACCAATTTCCTGAGTGTAAAACGGATTGCGCTGATAAATCAAATTGAAATACCAGTAAAGCAAGGATGCTTACTATTTTGAAAAAATTTCGCAAGGATCAAATTATTTTAACCTACCCACCTTAATACCTTACTCACCAACGAAAAGAGAATATAGAAAAGTATAATAAGGGGTAAAGCTGCCTTTCCCATTAAGATGATTAGTAATACAGCTATGGCAAGAAAAGTAAACCTTGCTTTGTTATCTGCCCACGAAAAATTTTTGAATTTGAATGCAATGATATCGATGCGGGAGACCATCAGTAATGAAAAGACAAGTGTTATTAGCATTAAAACCCAATCCTGCTGCACCCAGTTATTTAATGAAGTTGGTAAAAAAACAAGGGAAGTGATGAATATTGTATTAGCCGGGGTGTTCAATCCCTTGAAGGTATCGTGTTGGGTTTCATCTACATTGAAGACAGCTAAACGCAAGGCTGAAAAGATAGCTATTAGAAAGGCGAAATAGGGGAGCCACTCATTTGTAGTTACGGCACCAATCATTTTATACATGACCAGGGATGGTAATATGCCAAACGTAACTACGTCCGCAAGCGAGTCCAATTCTTTACCAATGGGTGAAGATACTTTAAGTAAGCGCGCGGCAAAGCCATCAAAGAAATCGAATACACCGCCCGCCCACACAAAATAGGCGGCTGGAAGTGCGCGATTCTCTAAGCAAAATACAATGCCCATGCATCCACACAAAAGATTGCAGCAGGTAAGAAAATTGGGAATATGTCGAGTCATGTTTTTAGGAGCCTAATGAAACCGCACAGTATGGGTTCGATACTTTTTCTTCGCCAACTGTTGTAGGATTTCCGTGGCCGGAATAAACAACAACTTCATCGGGCAGTATAAATACTTTTTTGCGAATGCTTTCAATCAATGTTTTATGATCACCCCCTGGCAAATCCGTTCTGCCAATACTTCGTTCAAACAGAACATCACCACTGAACAATGACTTAGATTCGGAATGATAAAAACCAACATGACCGGGTGCGTGTCCGGGCAAAAAGAGAATACTCAGTTTTGTTGAGCCAAATAAGATTTCTTCACCCTCATTAATAAACTGATCGGGTATAGCTTCGTGATACATTGCAAATCCATACGATGGAGCATAGGCTTTCACTGCTTTTAGAACAGATTCTTCTTTGGCGTGAATTAAAAATGGAACTTTATATTTCTCTTTTACAAAATCATTACCCAGCACATGATCAATGTGGCAATGGGTGTTGAGTAAGTATTTTATTTTAATGTTATTGCTTTCAATGAACTTAGTCAGCTCTGTTCTTTCTTCAGGCTCATAACATCCCGGATCGATAATGACTCCACTCCCGGTTTCATCATAGACCACATAGGTATTTTCGCTAAACGGATTAAATGTAAAGGCTTGAATTTGAATCATAATAGAATTGTAAAAATACAAAACTGACGGCTTATGGGAAATGAGGGCTCCGCCTTCTCATCTTACTTTGATGTGTGTATTTTTACCCATTCAACTAGACAGCTATCACTATTCAATCATTTGATTACATACTTGTAGGCCAAGGTCTTGCTGGTTCTTGTTTAGCCTTACGGTTGCTAAAAACAGGTAAGCGCATTTTGGTTTTTGATGAGCCAACTCAAAATAGAAGCTCTGCTATTGCTGCCGGATTGTTTAATCCGATAACGGGAAAGTTACTGACACGCACCTGGATGGCCGATAAATTATTTAATGAACTCGATGGATTTTATAAATCGGCAGAGCAAAGCCTTCAACATCGTTTTTTCTATCCCCAACCACTTTACCGACCATTTCAATCTATTGAAGAACAAAATCAATGGATGGGTTTAAGTTCGGATGCCACCATTAGTCCTTATGTTGATAAAGTTTTTACCGAAAGTAAATATGGTCATCAAGTGAATGATGTGTTTGGAGGCCTGCTTTTAAAACAGTGTGGGTTCTTGGATGTAAGGGAATTTATGCGCGCAGTAAGAAATTACTTACAAATAAGTAACTCTTTTGTACTCGAGCCTTTTGATGATCGCCAATTAGAAATTGGTTTATCGCAAGTTTTTTATAAAGAGTATCGCGCAGAAAAGATAATTTTTTGCAATGGCATAAGCAGTTTAAGCTCCACCCTATTACCAAATTTACCCATCCGACCTTTAAAAGGCGAAACCTTGTTGGTAGAATTAGCCGAAGTTCCGGAACTCATTTATAATAGAGGTGTTTATATGGTGCCTGCTGCCGAAACAAATCAATATAGAGTAGGGGCAACGTATGAGACAAAAAACTTATCAAACTCAACCACTGAGGCTGGTCGTATGGAGTTAGAACAGAAGCTGAAAGTCTTGCTAAAAACACCCTATAAATTTATTTCGCAGGATTGGGGATTTCGGCCAACAACACCTGATCGTAGACCCATTTTGGGTGAGCATCCGGATTTAAAAAATGTTATTATTTTTAATGGATTGGGCACGAAAGGAGTAAGTTTAGCGCCTTATTTTTCTGCCCAGTTAGCTAATTGGCTTTCAGGCAAGGCTGAAATTCAACCCGAAGTCAATATTAAAAGGTTTAAATCGTTATCTTCGAAATCCTAGAGAAAGTATGAGTGGAATGTTTCGGTTTTTGATAATCACAATGGTTTTAGGCTTGGCGTATATAAATACCCATGCACAGCGTGCGCAGGAAACATTTGGAAAAAACCGCATTCAATACAAGCAGTTTCGTTGGAATTACCTTAGCTCCGAAAACTTTGACGTTTATTATTATGACGATCGCAAAGCGGTTGCTCAGGAATCGCTAGAATATCTTGAACGCGAGTTTGATCGGATAACTGACCTTATAGGGTTTTACCCACCTCAGAAAACAAAAGTTTTTTTATACAATTCTGTTACTGATTTGCAGCAAAGCAATATTGGCCTTAATCAAAATCAGTTTACCTCGGGTGGCGAGACTGAATTTATTAAACCGTATGTAGAGATTGCGCACCCCGGCACGCTTCAGGAATTTAAAGAAGAGTTGATCTTCAAGTTTTCTGACCTGATGCTTAACGAAATGATGTTTGGTGGAAACCTGAAAGACATGTTTCAAAATGCGGTTTTTCTAAATCTGCCCGATTGGTTTGTGGATGGAGCTTCGCTATACGTGGCGAAGGGCTGGAATGAAGAGATGGATGACTTTACCAGACAATTAGTTGTTAGTAAGCGTGTAAACAAGGCACTTAAGTTAACAGGCAAAGATGCTGCCTTGATGGGGCAATCTGTTTGGAATTTTATTGTTGAAAAATATGGTAAGAGCAGCATCAACAATATTCTTAACTATACACGCATCATTCGCGATGAAGAGAATAGCGTGCTTATAACACTTGGTGTTCCGTTCAAACAATTGATGATGGAATGGAAGGATTACTATTCTTCGATGGCTACACGAGTTTCGCAAAGCTATGCATCACCTTCGGATTCGGCTCTCTTTAGTCCCAAGCATAGAAAGACGATTGTTTACACAACCGTAAAAATTAGTCCGGATGGAAAAAAAGTTGCATACGCTGAAAATGATCGGGGCAAATTTACGGTACGTGTTAAGTCTTTGGAGAATGGCAGAGAAACCGTAATTCTTAATGGCGGTAATAAAGTAATAAAGCAAAACGTAGATTTTACAATTCCTTTACTCAGTTGGTCGGATGCAAATACACTTGGTGTGATTGGAGTTAAAAATGGTCAATATGTTTTTTGGCTTTATGATCTGGTTACAAAAAGTAAGTTGCCACGCGAGCTGGATCAGTTTAGTAATATTAGAAGTTTTAATTTCTCCGGTAACGGAAGATTAGCCGTATTAAGTGCCGATTTAGGAGGCCAGAATGATTTGTTTTTGATTAGCAGTCGCAGAGATAGAACACGCAGATTAACCAACGATTTGTTCGATGACCTTGACCCTGGGTTTATTCCTAATACAAATACAATTGTGTTTAGCTCAAACCGAACAACCGATTCAGTTTCTACCGAGGTTGGCGCCTACTCAAAACTTTCTGCTACCTATAATCTTTTTCTTTTCAATCTGGATACTACAACCGTTGAAGTAAAGCGCCTGACAAACACCCTAAGTATGGATTTTCATCCAAAGGCGCTTGATGTAGATAATTTTTATTATTTAAGTGATCAACGCGGCATTGTCAACTTGTTTAAGTTTAATCGACCAACAGGTATTTATTCACAGATCACTAATTTTAATTCAAGTATAAAAGATTTTGATCTTGACTTTTACAATCGATCGCTTGCTCTGGTAACTACAAAAGGCTTAAGTGAAGATATTTTTATTATAGATAAATTTAATTTCGATCGACAGATTTTTACTCCGGCATCGCGCAGAAAAGAAGTGCAGCAAGCAAAGTCTGTTTCTGAAAAAAGAAAGCATGAGCAGCCGGTGAAAAGTATGTCCATTAAAGATTTGATAAATTCCCGACTAAAGGAAAAGCAGGACACATCAAGTCAACAGAAGCCGCAACAACCGCAGCCTCAAATAAAAAAAGACAGTACGATAGTAAAGAAAGGTGAAATCAATACCGATGACTATCAGTTTGATTCACCTGCAAAAGCCGATACACTAAAACCAGTAACGCCTGCGGTTAAGCCACTAAATACAGATGATTATGTTTTTGAGGATGAAGTTGTAAAAGCAAAGCAACCCAGCGAAACATTTTTAACGCGCTACATGAAAGCCCGGGAATCAAACCGGGTGACCGGCCCGTTTGCTTATGCGCCAAAATTCAGTTATGAAAATGTGCTAACCAATTTTGTGATTGACCCACTGCGCGGCTTTAGTATGAAAATAGAAACGCAGATGAATGACATACTCGAAAACTATAGAATTTTAGGTGGCGTGCAAACTGCCTTCGATTTTAAGAGCGGAGATGTGTATGGTGAATTTCAATATCTTCCCGGAAGGATTGATTATAGTGTGCGGTTCGATCGTAAAGTTATTTTTTGGCAAACGCCACAAGAAGGTATAGCACAAGTTGAAGAACAGAAATACTCATTCCAGAAAATTGAATTTGGCGCATCGCTACCGTTATCCGTTCGCACACGCATTTCTTTAAAACCATTTGGTGGTTATACTCAGTTTGTCGATCGGGGTTTGCTTCAGCCTCAGGCCGCGGGGCCTGTCTTCATTCCATCAAAACAACAATTTTATGCAGGCGCAAAGGCAGAATTAGTGTATGATAATTCACTCTCAACAGGAATGAATATTATAGAGGGCACTCGAGGTAAATTAAGTGCTATTCACTACGAGGCACTGGGAAATAACCAAAAGAGTTTCTCTCAAATTTCCTTAGATGTTAGGCACTATCAAAAAATCTATCACGAAATTATTTTTGCTGTGCGTGGATTTACAGGCACGTTTTTAGGCAACTCACCTAAAAAATATATGCTTGGTGGTATGGACAACTGGTTGGGCAATAGACTGAATTATGATGGTCTTCAAAACCCACTGGTTAGTAAAGTAGGAACATTCAATGAAAATTTGCTGTTCTCCGAATTTGCAACAAACCTACGTGGGTTCGATTATGCTACACTCTATGGCAATAGTGTGGCTATGGCCAATGCAGAATTGCGCATTCCATTGATACGGGCACTATCCAACGGCCCAATTACTTCTAACTTTTTCCGCAACCTGCAATTCACAGCATTCTATGATATTGGCACAAGTTGGACGGGCGCACTTCCATTCAATACAAAGAATAGTGTTCGCAAACGCGTGGTCCCTGAAGACCCATCAGGAAGTCCGTTCTTAATAGAACTGAATGAATACTTAAATCCGTGGCTATACAGTTATGGGTTTGGGTTACGCACCATGATGCTTGGGTACTACATGAAGTTTGACCTTGCCTGGCCTGTAGAAAATTATTCAGTAAAAAACCCACGGTTATCTGTTACGCTTGGGTTTGATTTTTAAGCACGATTCGTTTATCTAAAAATAGATACCTTCGCACGTAATTTTTATTCTTTTTAATTCTTATCATGATTAAATCAATGACTGGCTATGGCCAGATGTCAGCTGGGTCTGGTGATGGAACCATTTCGATTGAAGTGAAAAGCCTGAACTCAAAATTTCTCGATTTAAGTTTACGACTTCCAAAAAAATTTATTGAGAAGGAACTGGAAGTTCGCAATCTGATTACAGATAAACTGGAAAGAGGGAAAGTCTCAGTAAGTATTGAGTTTCAAGCTGGCGTTAAGCAAGAAATGCGGCAACAATACAATGAAGAATTATTTGCCACTTATTTTAATGAGTTGAAAAAATTGGCTGATAAAGTTGGAGCCGGGCACGATTCGCTCTTTCAATTGGCGCTAAGTTCACCCGATGTAGTGCAGGCTAACGGAAAAGAAGAATTGGATCCGGCCGAGTGGGAAGAGGTGCGATTGATGCTTGCAGAAGCAATAAATAAATGTGATGACTTTCGCGCAGAGGAAGGTAAATCACTAGAGGATAAACTAGAGAGTTATATAGAGAATATTCGCCAAGGACTTTTGGAAGTAGAAAAAATTGATCCTACCCGAATTGAAAAAATCCGCAACCGGATAAAAGGAAATATTACTGACTTTTTTGGTAGCGAGGGCTTTGATGCAAATCGTTTGGAACAGGAAATCATTTTCTACATAGAGAAATTAGATATACATGAAGAGCGTGTGCGCTTAAAAACTCACCTCGATTATTTTTTAAAAGGAATGAACGAAAAACAATCGAGTGGTAAAAAACTTGGATTTATTTCGCAGGAGATTGGTCGTGAGATCAACACCATTGGCAGCAAAGCCAACGATGCCGAAATGCAACAGCATGTTGTGATGATGAAAGAAGAACTGGAAAAAATAAAAGAGCAATTAAGCAATGTCTTATAGTTAAGATTAATTAGTGGTGGTCAAAAAAATGACCACTGTTTTTATTTAACAGATTCTAAAAGCAATTTTATAAATCCATCTAGGGAGTCGTTTTCAATCCAGCGCACAACAGCCACTATATCATTTTCTCTATCTACATACACCATGTTTGTGCCATTGCCTATATGTGCAAAAGCTGAAGCGGGCGCACTTGGAAGAAATTTTTTATCCGTGTTTAAAAACCAATTCATAAAACCATAGGTAGGCTGTGCGGGAGTTGGGGTATAAGACCAAGCCACCCATTGAGGTGATAGCAATTGTTTGTTATTCCACTTTCCTTGGCGCAGCGTTAGGTAACCAAACCGAGCCATGTCATACGCGTGAATGATCATGCCACCGCCCCAATGGCCACCGCCACTTACCGATTGCATGATAGAGCCATCTATTACAACCCATGAGTTATCATATCCATACCATCGCCAGGTGGTTGAAGCATTTATCTCATCCATAATATTTTCTTTTAAAACTTGAGGCAACGGCTTGCGCCAAACATTAAGCGCAGCTAAGGCCAGTGCATTTACTCGGGTGTCATTATATTCATAAACGGAACCCGAAGGATTTCTTTTTACAGTAAGCCATTCTGATGGTTTGGAGCTCGGACGATCGGCCCAATCAGGTTTTCCCCAAAGCGTTCCTTCCCAGTCGCTTGTTTGGCGAAGCATGTCATTCCAGGTAATTGTTTTGTTGTGGGGTGTATCAAACAACTCGAGCATGTGCGACTTTCCAAATTGATCTGCCTTGTTACCCGTTTCGATTGGTTTATATATTTCTATCGGAGCCATGTATTTGTAAACCGAATCAAAAATATTTGTAATCATACCCCGATCATAAGCAAGCCCAATTGTTGCTGAAAGAAAACTCTTTGATACACTGTGTGTCATATCGGATCGAAGGGGTTCTCCCCACTCGGCAATTACATAACCATTTTTAATAACGATACCGGTTGCAGCTCCGCGGTCTTTCATTGGCCCAATAGCATCGCCAAACGGTTCGCGGCCAAAAGTTTGGTAGTGATTTTGTTCCATGCTCCGCGGATTTTTTGTTTCGTGCGAAACAGCAAAGTCAATAGCCAATTTCAATTTGTTGCCATCAACGCCTGTTTCTTCTGGCCGCTTGTGTGCCCATTCTTTATCTGGATAATAGAGGAATGGATCTTTGTTTTTTTTCTGACCGATGCTGGTGCCTAACGCGCCCAAAAATACAATGGAGATTAATACGAAATGTTTCATAGCTAAGTAATATGTAGAGCAATTCTCAAATGTAGTTGTGTGTGTTGGTTAAATACTATATTTTACTTAAATATTCCAGAACAATCGCGCCATGTTTTTATTTAAAAAATCAAACATTTCAAGTCAGTCTACAAATTGGATTGGTAAATAATTTCTCAGACAATTTCTCCTATTAGTTTTTATTCCAACCTAAAATATTTTAATTCGCGCCACTATAAGTTTTTCATGGAAAAGAATATTCTAAAAATTGCTGCTGAGGTTAATTTAAAGGCAGAGCAGGTTCAATGTGTTGTTGAGTTGTTAGCAGGAGGAGCTACAATTCCATTCATTGCCCGCTATCGAAAAGAAATGACCGGAAGCCTCGATGAAGTTGTGCTGGCTGCAATTAGAGATAGGCACGAACAATTAACCGAATTAGATAAGCGAAAAGAGGCTATTCTCAAGTCGATTGAAAAACAAGAAAAATTAACACCCGCTTTAGCGAAAGCAATAGAGGAAGCAGGGACGCTAAATGAATTAGAAGATATTTATTTGCCCTACAAGCCGAAAAGAAAAACCCGTGCAAGTATTGCTCGAGAGAGAGGATTAGAACCGCTTGCTATCACCATTTTTGAACAGGGTCCACTTGATTTAGGAAAAGATGCATCTCAATATATTGATATAGAGAAAGGTGTGGCCAATATTGAAGAGGCATTGGATGGAGCCCGTGATATTATTGCTGAATGGATAAATGAAAATCAGGAAGCCCGACAAAAAGTGCGCGAATTATTTTGGCAAGAAGGTGTTGTGCAAGCTGTTGTAATTAAATCAAAAGCCGAGAGTGATGAAGCGCAGAAGTTTAAAGATTACTTTGATTGGAAAGAACCAATCAAAAAAGCCCCTTCGCATCGATTGCTTGCAATGCGCAGGGCCGAAAAAGAAGGATATATTACACTTGACATTGAGCCAGCGGAAGAGCAGGTAATCCAAACTCTTGAAAAACAATTTATCAAATCAAGTTCAGCGGCTGCACAGCAAGTAAGTTTAGCTGTTAAAGATTCTTACAAGCGCTTGTTAAAACCTTCGTTGGAAACGGAAGTTCGAGTTGAGTCTAAATTGAAAGCCGACACTGATGCGATACATGTGTTTGCGGCTAATCTCAAAAAACTATTACTCTCATCACCTCTAGGACAAAAGCGAGTGCTAGCGCTTGATCCAGGTTTTCGCACAGGCACAAAATTAGTTTGCCTTGACGAGCAAGGAGCACTTTTATTTAACACAGTAATTTATCCCAACGAACCTCAACGGCAAACTACACAATCGGCCACCATTGTTTTGGGTTTGTGCGATCGGTTTAAGATTGACGCCATCGCTATTGGTAATGGCACTGCCGGTCGCGAAACGGAAGCCTTTGTAAAATCAATTGGTTTGCCTAAAGGGATTTTAGTTATGATGGTGAATGAAAGTGGCGCTTCGGTTTACTCGGCATCAGAGGTTGCCCGCGAAGAATTTCCCGATCACGATATTACTGTGCGCGGTGCAGTTTCAATTGGCCGTAGGTTAACCGACCCATTGGCTGAGTTAGTTAAGATTGATCCGAAGTCTATTGGTGTAGGACAATATCAACACGATGTAGATCAGATAAAATTAAAAGCCGGATTAGATGATGTAGTAATGAGTTGCGTAAACTCGGTAGGCGTGGAGGTGAATACAGCAAGTAAAGAATTGCTTGCGTATGTATCCGGACTTGGGCCTCAATTGGCAAAAAGTATTGTTGAGTTTAGAAATCAGCATGGAGCTTTTTCAGATCGTGAATCATTGCGTAAAGTTCCGCGCCTGGGCGATAAGGCATTTGAACAATGCGCGGGCTTTCTTCGGATAAGAGATTCTAAAAATCCGCTTGATACCAGTGCCGTGCACCCCGAACGTTATGAGCTTGTTAAAAAATTTGCAAGTGATCTTAATTGCACCGTTAAAGATTTGATGACGAGCGCAGAGTTAAGAAAGAAATTAGATCTCAAAAAATATGTTACGGATGCCGTAGGCTTACCAACGTTAACGGATATTCTTTCTGAACTGGAAAAGCCAGGCCGTGACCCACGCGATAAATTCGAAGTCTTTTCGTTTGAAGAAGGAGTGCATGAAATCAACGATTTAAAAATTGGAATGAGTCTTCCTGGTATTGTGACTAACGTAACCAACTTTGGAGCCTTTGTGGATGTGGGCGTGCATCAGGATGGTCTTGTTCACATTAGTCATTTGAGCGATCGTTTTATAAAAGATCCAAATGAAGTGGTAGCCGTGCAGCAAAAGGTAAGAGTAACAGTTTTAGAAGTGGATGTTCCGCGCAAGCGAATAGCATTATCGCTGAAGAGTGATCCTTTTGGGAAATCTACACCTGTACAAAATATAACTAAGCAAGAACGAACTCCTAAGCCAAAGCCTCCCGTAAAAGCAGTTGAATCAATGGAAGACAAACTAGCTCAATTGAGAGATAAGTTTAAGCGATGATCGAATAAGTTAAAATGTTCTGTTAGATTTTATTAGTTTAGTTCTATAAACTTAGTTTTAGTCTAAAGAATTTATCATGCCATTACTAATATTCTTTTTAGTTGCCATTGCTATTATAGTAATACTAGTTCGTTTAAAGAAACCAAAAAACCTAACAACAGATCTTAATAGTCAACCCAAAGCGGATCAACTGGCAGGGAGTAAAGATTATTCAGGAACTACTGGAAATATAAAATGGAAACTAACTTCCTCAGTATGGTACGAGGATACCGGGCGATCAAGCTCAAAGGCACTTAGCAGATCGTGGAACAGTAAATCTGTTTGGCAAACGGATGCTATCAAATTGCCAGTCGGTAAATTTGTAATGTTAATGTCTATACCAGGAGAAGTAAAGGCGAGTGAAATTAAGCGTGGCGGGTTTGTAAATAAAATGGTCAACATGGCTGCCGATGCTGCGCTTGATGTTTATGTTGCCTCATATTTTGGAAAACAGTATAAATCACTTGTAAGTATTGGAGAAGACGGGGTTAAAATACAGCGCGATGAGTTGAAGGATTTTATGATTTTAACTAATGTAGGGCAATTGGCAGAAAAATATTTTGATGTAGGGACGGTATCGACATTGGCAAGTTGGAAGAAAATGGACTCAGGGTTTCTACAAGAAAATAAGGTGGATCAATTTGGACTACTATTTTCCCCAGATGGAGTTATTCTTTCATGCATGGCAAATATGGACTCCGAAAGTGAAGTAAAAATTTTTTCTGATTTTGGATCGGTGCTGGCTACTAAGATGATTCAAACTAATGAGGCATAAAAAGGTTGAATGAAATCATTCAACCTTTTTTGCTTTGTTGTAAGTAGGTTAATGACGGTCTGTCGCTCCTTCTTCAGTTTTATTATCCTTTGCTAATTCTTCAATCAACACATCATACTTTTGTTTTAATTCCGCATCAGCGGCAAGTGCTTTCTTTACTTTATTGTAGGTGGCACCACCAAGATTTTCCTTAACCAAAGCTTGAAATGCCTGATTAATTTTTGAGGTTTCTGTTTTCTTTTTTTCAGCTACGCCTTTAATAAATGCAATTTCTTCAGGCGTTGCTTTTGCCTCTGCCAGTTTTGCCTCATCAGATATTATTTTGGAAAGCTCATTGTAGCGTGTTCCTGTTATTGCCTCAGATTCCTTGACCATGGTAGAGATCGATGATTGAAAATTAATTGTCATTTCGGAAATTGAATCCATTACAGTAGCATACTTGGTTAACTCTTCTTCACTTACTGCGGCATCTTGCGAGTAAGATGCGAATGCGATTAAGCTAAAAACAGTACTTAAAAAAAACTTGGCTCTCATGTAGAAATTTGGTTTAGTTTTAATTTAACAATTTGCTAAGATAAGTACATCAGAGTATTTGAGAAAGTAAAAAATGACAAAATATAGATTTGCTACGCTAACGAGCGTTAAGATCGAGAATTAATTTTGCTTTTTTACATCTGCCCGTAATATGAGCACTACATTATTTTCTTTTTTTAAGAAAAGATCATGCTCTAAAATGCTAAATCCATTTATACTTTCAAGAGTCTGAAAAAAACTTGTTTCTATTTCCATTGTTTCCTGGCAAAACATCTGCGTAGCTGCGGTTTTGAAAGTTATCTTTTTTCCTGATACGGTGTATTGTCCGGCAAATTGATTGCAGCCACCAAAGCCAGAAATTTTATTTCCATCAGGATTTAATTGAATGAATAGTGGTTTTGAGGTATTTGTTATTGCTTTTCCATTAATTTCGGTAAGTACCCAATATGTATTTTCAAGCGATCGCTCTTTGGGCACACCTACCAGCTCACCAATTTTCTTAGATGGCTTACAGGATAGCATTGAGATAAATAATAGTAATACTAATAGCGTTCTCATCTTGTTAGAGTTTAAATAATTCTAAAAATTCTTTTTTCTTTGTTGGTGAGATTTCGAGCTCAAAATTATTTTTCATGGTAACATAGCCACCCTTTCCTTTCGAATATCGAATGACAAAATCAGGATTGATGAGATATGATCTATGAATTCTTAGAAAGCGATGCTCATTGAGCACTTCTTCAAAGTATTTTAACGTTCTGCAAATCAATAAATTTTGCCCGCCTTCTAAATAAAATTTTGTGAAATTGTCTGCGGCTTCGCAGTAAAGTATTGAGTTAATGTTTATAATCTCGAAACCCTCTAAGGTGGGTAGCATAATTTTTTGCTGGGCTCCAGTCTTTTTATTCTCTATAAGAATGCGTGCATGCTGAATATAGTTTTTTTCAGTGCGCTCGCTGCGAATTTTCTCAACGGCTTTAATTAATTCGTCAATATCAATGGGCTTTAACAGATAGTATGCTGCACTTTGGTTGAGTGCGGGAATAGCATAGTTATCGAAGGCAGTTACAAAAACAGTTTCGAAAGTAATTTTTTCAAACTTATCAAGTAAATCGAACCCATTGCCATAAGGCATTTCAATATCAAGAAAAACAATGTCGGGATTATGTTTTTTAATTTCTTCTAAACCAGTATCAACTGATTTGCCAAAACCACATACCGTAACGTCAGGACAATATTTTTCCAGGTACTTTGCGAGAATTTCGCGACTGTCTTTTTCATCATCAATTATAACAGCCTTCATGCTTGATTATGGATTGGAAGTGAGATTGTAACGCGGGTTCCAGTATTCTCTGAAACGTCCTCGATTTTTACCTGATAATGAGTTTTATATATGGTATTAAGGATTGCTATGCGATTTTGAATATTGCTTAATCCGGTTGAATTATGTTGCTTCTGATTTTCGGTTTTTAAATTGATAGATTGTTTTCGCCCGATGCCATCATCTGTAATCACCACTTGAATGCCATTGTCATTTCTTTTAAAATTAATAGTGAGATTTCCTTTTGTTTCTTTATAACGCAAGCCGTGCCACACAGCATTTTCAATATACGGTTGAATGAGCATAGGTGGAATTTCTATAGTTTCTTTTTCAAGCTTATCAAGCCCCGTAATTTCAAAATCGAATTTATCACGAAAGCGGTAATGCTCTAGCTTAACGTATAATGAGATAATTTCTTCTTCTTTCTGTAGGGAAATAAAATCTTCTTGTGAATTTTCCATTACCAGTCGCATCAATCTCGAAAATTCCGACAGGAATTTGTTGGCCGCACGTTCATCGTTTTGAGAAATGAATTGATTTACCGAGTTGAGCGCATTAAAAATAAAATGAGGATTCATTTGGCTGCGAAGCGATTTAAGCGCTAGTAACTGATTGGCGCGTTTGCTTGCTTGTGCATTTTTATAGATGAAATAAGAGGTCACCATCACAATAATGATAATAATAATCAGGCCATAAATTACCAGTTGTTGCCTTTGCAGAGTTGTTAGCTCTTGCTGCTGGCCAATTGAAATGATATTTCTCTGCTCTTCAATTTCTGATTGTTTTTTAATTAAATCGGCTCGTTCTTTTTGCAGAACTTCATTTTGTAGTTGACTTTTAGTAACAGCAGTGCTATATTTTTTATAGGTTGAAATCGCTTGCATTGGTTTATTGATTTTTTCGTAGAGCCCAGCAAGATTCAGGTAAGCATTGGCTTGCTCTGCCGGACTATTTATTGTGTCAGCAATGGTGGCTGCTTCTTCCAATTCGCGGATGGCGCTATTGGTTTCTCCTTTTGCGGCAAGCGACTTACTCAATTCAATTTTATCTTTTGATACCGCGTTCAGGTTGTTGGATTCCAAATTATAGTCGATAGATTGGTTGCGCAAAGCAATATCTTCATCAAAGCGTTTTTGTTCAACTAAAGCACCAGAGATTTCTTCTTTTGTGTTTTGAAGTTCGCGCTCCGCTTCAACTTTTGGGGCAGCGTTTCCGGACGACCGGAGATTTTGTTGTGACGATTGATACAAATCATTGGCCTTGTCTACTTCATTGAGCTTGGCATAAATTTTTGCTTTTTGATTTTGAATTTTTCCAGCTAGTAAATCGCTTTGAAGTTTTGAGTTGAGTTTAATTTGCTCAACCGCATTCAAAGCTTCAGTATAGTTTTTCATCTGGTAGTACACCTCGGAAATATCGAGCTGACCTTCGGCTAATTCATTTTTATCCCGTTGTAATGTTGATGCCTCCTGATAGTAGCGAAGGGCTTCGGGGTAGTTAGCAAGTTTAAGATTAGCATTCGCTAGTCCGCGCAAAGCAGTTTTATATTCTGATGTATTGTCGTATTTTGGTTTTAACTTTTGATAGGCTCGTTCGTAATTAGTTAGTGCAAGACTCCATTCGGAGATACTGCCATTTATTTCACCAATCAACAAATAGCATTTCGATTCATTGAAAATATCCTGTTGAGCCAAACTCATCCCTAACGCTTCTTGAACATTGGCAAGCGCTTTAGCAGGGTTATTTGATTTAAGAGTATTGGCTTCTGTTAACAATTGCTCGATATCCCGTTGAGATGATCGACTCTTAAAACTTTTATACGAATCTTTTTTCTGATCTTCTTGTCCATAGCAAGTGGCAGCCAACAATTGGCTTAGCAGAATACATATAAGAAGAGGCGTCTGTTTCATTTCGTATTTAACGATGTATTAAACCGATTCTTCGGAAAGATACTATAATAATTTATACGGTTTTTCAGCTGTTTAGGTTGAATCTCAGACTTCACTCGGTCATTAGGTTGTTTCACTCAATCAACTGAGCTACCCACTAAGTTCAGGTACCCTTGCTCTTTTTTTAGCGTAAACTTTAACAAAAAAGCAAAATGAAAACACAAACCCCCGCCAAGGTAAGTAAGGTTAAGAACCATACACTTACAGCAATAGCAGTTATTTTCTTCGTACATCTAAGTGCATTTACCACAATGCCTGAAGTTAAAACAGTTGCTAAAGATCAAAACATTCAACTTGCGTTGTTGCTGGACACCAGCAATAGTATGGATGGACTAATAGACCAGGCCAAATCGCAACTTTGGAAAATTGTAAACGAACTTGCTTTGGCAAAATGTGCTGATGGAAAGAAGCCCAATATTCAACTTGCACTTTATGAATATGGTAACGATGGGCTGCCTTCCTCCGAAGGTTACATTCGCCAGGTCAGTGGCCTTACCGATGATCTTGATTTGATTTCTGAAAAATTATTTTCACTTTCCACAAATGGAGGTAATGAATTTTGCGGTCAGGTGATTAACAGTTCGTTGAACCAATTGGCCTGGAGTGCATCGGCTAACGATTTGAAAATGATTTTCATTGCCGGAAACGAACCCTTCACGCAAGGTAAAATTTCTTATAGAACAGCAGGCTTGATGGCACGTGAGAAAAGTGTGGTAGTGAATACTATTTTTTGCGGACCATTTGATGAAGGATTGCGCACCAATTGGAAAGATGGAGCTGATATTACTGGAGGTACATTTATGAGTATTCAGCAAGATCGGAAAACAGTTTACATTCCTTCACCGTATGACGAAAAGATCAGTGCACTAAATGATAAATTGAATAGCACGTATGTTTATTATGGATCAAGTGGCGCATCAAAAAAGGAAATGCAGTCTGTACAGGATAAAAATGCGCGCAGCTATGGAGAAGAAAATAAAGTAGAGCGAGCCATTTCAAAAAGTACACATGCCTATAAAAATTCAAGCTGGGATTTAGTGGATGCAGCCAAAGAAGATGAACAGGCCATTGCGAAAGCAAAAGATGAAGACTTGCCAATGGAGATGAAAGGAATGACCGCAAATCAAAGACAAGTGTACGTTAAAGAAAAAGCTACTGAACGGAAACAGATTCAGGATGAAATACAAATACTTAATAAAAAACGTCAGGAGTATATCGTTGTCAATACTCCAAAGGAAGTAAGCGACTCTATGTTAGATGCAGCTATGATTAAAGCCATAAAGGAAAAAGCAAAGCTAAAGAGCCTGAGCTTTTAAGAGGTGGTTTTTGGTGAAGGAATCCCGGTGTGAGCCGGGATTTTTATAATTTTTTAAAAGCCTTTTTCAATAAAGCAGTATATAAATCCATCAACGAGCTTGAGTCCAATTCAGCATGTCCCATGTCAATCTCATTAGTATTAAAATCAATACAACAAGAAGCTTTCTTTTTAAGATACCAGACTCTTTCTCCTCTGTTGGTAAACATGGCAATTTTTAGTCGCATCACATGCCGTTTGCTTTTTTTAATAAGACCACCCAGCACCGCATTATACTGATGTTCGATTTTAACTTTCATTAAGACCTCGGTCGGATTATCTGAAAGCTGGTTCAATTCTGCTTTCGTTATTTTTTTCACTTTATCAAATAGATTGTTACTTCTCCATTCAACGCTTTTGCCCGCTGCTATTTCAGTATCTGTAAATCGAAATATTCGAGTAAGTTCAGAGACCAATGGTTTTACGATGGCCTCATCTGGTAACCCTGGGTTACTATTTTCAATTTGGAACGAAATTATTTTGCAGGTTTTATTTAAACTTGATTGAGCATGCACGCCTAAGGTCAACCAAAACATACATAAAAGTGTGATAAGATGGTTTTTCATAGAAAGCTCCTTTATAAAAGTATTAATTATATTTGATTACGGCATTACATAATTAGCCGAACACTTAATCTCGGCAGTTGAAATCATCTTCTAAAATCTCAAGTGTAATTCTCTGGTCTGTTATTTCGGCAGCCTTTATTGGACCGGGAACTATTACAACGGCTATTACAGTAGGGTCGCGTTTTCAAATTGAATTGCTGTGGGCAATAGTATTTGCAACGGCAGCTTGCTTTGTCTTGCAAGAGGTTTCGGCACGCATTACCATTGTAAGTGGTTTAACCTTTGGGCAAAATCTTGCACAAAAATTTGGTGATGGAAATGTGCGATGGATCAAGTGGCTGGTGGCTATGCCTGTGTTGCTTGGTTGTGCTGCGTATGAAGCGGGTAATATTTTAGGTGCCGTTTCCGGCATGTCATTGCTTTTGTATGGAGATGTAAAATGGTACACAGTTGTAGTTACACTATTTGCAGGATTTATTTTATGGAATGGCGGGAGTAAAACTCTTTCTCTATTGATGACTGTTTTAGTGGGTATGATGGGTATTGCTTTTTTGACCTTAGCATTTCAATCAAACTTTTCTTTTTTGGAAATAATTAGAGCGGCAACTATTCCAGTAATTCCAAAAGAAGCAGAGCTACTTACGCTGGCACTCATCGGCACCACAATAGTTCCTTATAGTATTTTCATTGGATCGGCCATTAGTAAAGGGCAAACGGTGCCCTTGATGCGTTTAGGATTATTTATTTCTGTTACTATTGGTGGGCTTATTACTGCCTGGATTATGTTTGCTGGTTCACTCACAGGAAGTTTTTCGTCTTTTAGTGAACTGGCCATTAACCTAAATAATCAACTAGGCAATGTTGGTAGTTGGGCATTAGGTATTGGGTTGTTTGCAGCCGGACTTTCATCGGCAATCACGTCACCCTACGCGGCTTCACTCATTGCTTCTACAGTACTAGGTTCCGAGAATGAAAAAATAATTCGCGCGGTTTGGATGGTTGTGTTACTTATTGGTTTCCTTTTCGGGATTAGTGGTGTAAAACCAATTCCAGTAATTCTAGTGGTGCAGGCATTGAATGGATTTGTCCTTCCGCTGTTGGCTTACTTTCTAATTCTATTAGTCAATGATTCGAATGTTATTCCACAAGCTGAGCGCCATGCTATATGGTATGATGGGATTCTGGTTTGCATTTTTGGTACAACTTTATTGATAGGGTTAAATAATGTTGACAAAGCAATAACCAGTGGGTTTCAACTGGCAACTAGTCATTTCAGTTTAGTCGTGATTGCAACGGGTGGCGCCTTACTAACTTTAATTATTCAATTAGTTAGAATGAGGAAAATTCAGTGACCGTGATTATATTAACCGCAGAGCACACAGAGAATGTTTATGCGTTTTGCTCCTCTATGATCTCTGTGGTGAAAAATTTTATTGAACTGAAATATTTACGGTTTCAATTTTGCTTAATTCTTTGAGTTCTCCTTTCTTATAGAGTTCTTCCAGGCGCGTCATTTGAGCAGCAGTGGTGGGAGCATAGTTTATGTAATCTAAAAATAGAATTCCATTCACCCGCCTTGGATTATATGCTTTGCGAAATCGATAATCAATTCCCTTTCCTTCCTCGAAAGAATAGGCTAAATAATCAATCGTAAAATCTTTCTTATTGATCCAATAAACAAAAACATCTTCAAAATCTTCGCCACCTCCTTCTTCGCCAAACGTTACTTCTATTATGAATTGTTCTTTGCCATCAATCTGAGTTTCGCCAAGATATTTTTTCCTTACAGAAGCATCATTTAATCCATAAGGCAATAGAGCGAAATAAATAACTGAATTAACGGAGGCGGTATATTTTGTTTTCATGGAATCCGCAACATCTACCGCAAGTCCATTAACTTCTCTTCTAAATCCATCGTTCGATAAAAAATCGTGCGTTGTTTGAGTTGAGTCTTTTGTAATTCGTTCATGGGTAAATAGGCCCCCATTTCGGGTGGTCACATAATGTCGATCACGAAAGTCAAATTCTATTTTTGAGTTTAAGTATTTATCTCCACCCGAAGCTGAAATTGCTTTATCAATAATTTTTTGTGGATTGGTTGTATCAGAATTACAACTCATCACCAAGAGAGCGACAGAGATTAAAAGAAATAATTTTTTCATCATTAAATTAATTTGGCAAGCGTGCTGATGTAGCGCTCGGGAACTTCGCCTTTAGTGGCAGTTTGATAGTCGGTATAGCTGCATGGTACTATACTATTTCGCTGATACCTGGCACCGGGTTGATGGTAAGCAACCTCCAGCCACCACTTTTCTGTTACTTTGCTTTTATAAAAAGTGAGTGTTTCAGGTTCTACGGGCATGGAGACTACATACTTTAAAAAGTCGTTGCCCTTAAAGCTGTGTTCATTCTTTCTATGATAGAATCCTTCAATAAAATACCAGATCATGGTAGCGACCACCGATGCAGTTTTTTTATTTCTGTCATCATGACTTGGATTATATTCGTAGAAGCCAGCAGAACTTAATTTCTCATTCATGCCGGCATACCAACAAAGTTGACAAGCCTCTTCACCGGTCAATCCAAAAGGTTGGGCATTTCCGTTACCGGGAGCATCACTTGATCGGATTGCAGTAATATCAAAGGAAAGTAAATCGGCATTGCGAATGGAAGGCTCCATTTCAGCAAGGTTGGTGCGCATTTGGCCAACGCGAAAAGCTTCGAAATAAAGTTTTTCCAAAATATTTACTGAGGCCGGATCGATCAAATAAAGTTGATGCGCTAGATGGGTATAACTCAATAAATAGTTTGGTTCATGCAATAAAATTTTATGAATATGCTGTCTTGATAAATCAGATTCTTTGCCATCTTCCAGATCAAGAAATGCATCAATGTTTAATAGACTAATAAGTTTTTCCATGTCCTCATAGCCTCGATATTGGCCATAATCCAGATCATGCGTACCTCCTAAGATCAGCGGCATTACATTATTCTCTAACAGGATTCGGCAAACTTCACTTATGCGCACATAGGTTTCGTCAAGATCAAGCCCTGGATTTAGATTTCCCAGATCAACAATGCGATACGAACCATTTCCTTTCTTAAGGTTATAAAGCTTTTTACGAATTTCGTCAGCACCTTTAGCGCAACCAATATTTGTTGAGGTGCCCCGCTCTTCCTTTACTCCAAAGATGGCAATTTGCATCTCTCTATAATCGGGCATTTTATCGCCATAAGCTTTTATGCTTCTGAAAAAGGAGTTTGGCGCATACTCTTTTGTATAGATTGATTCATCGAGTGGTGAGAAGAGAATGGTAAGATCCATAGCAGTTAAATTTTAATTCACGCGAAGTCATGAGGAATATTAACCCTCATTACTTTGGCATTTACTGATTTTATTAATTATTTCTCTAATTTGATCCAATGTAAAAAATCTGTTGGATTAAGAATAGCAATGCCACGGAAAGGGTGAAGTTCTTTCAAATGAATATCCCCCACTAGTAATGCAATTTGCATTACTCTCTATTGCCAGACTTAAGAATTTAGTATCCGAGGAATCTCTGCATTCTATTTTCTCAGAATTCTTGATTTCAATTATTTTTGAGTGTGAAAGAATACCATGCATTCTTTCAATGCTTGTCGATAAATCAACATATCGGTTGAATTTCTCTCTCGCTATCACTGAATGCAATTCCAATTTTGTCTCTTTAGAATAGTAAAAGGCCCTTTTCGAAGCAGGTAGATAAGGCAATCATGCATATACCTGCTGGTTTTAAAATAGCGCTTATTAACGTATTGATATCAGCGACAAAGATCATTCGTGAAATTCGCTACTTTTTTAAGAATGGTTCAAATAGGTCTCTGTCCAGTCTGCTAAGTCTGCTAATAGTTTCAGGATCAACACCTGCTTCGGCAAGGTCAATAGCCAATTCAAGTTGTTCAGCCCCTGTTGGGTATAGTTCACCATTTAGCAATGCCTCAAGTGCATGGGCAGTAATTAATTTCTGAGCCGCCTGAGGAAGCATACTCCACACTTTTGCTACAGGTTCTCCTACTTCAATAGTCAGAGTTTTCATGATTGGTTATTCTGATATCAAATATAATGAATAGACGCGATTAAAGATAAGCACTCATCGACCCAGGTATTTCAGAATAAAAAAATACCACCTCACTATAGAGGTGGTATTTAATAACTAGTTGTATTACGGATTGCTATCCACCAAAATCGTCAAAACGTATATTCTCTTTTGGAATGCCCATGTCGTCAAGCATTTTTAATATGGCAGCATTCATCAAAGGCGGGCCGCAAAGATAAAACTCAACATCTTCAGGCGACTTGTGCTTGCCAAGGTAGTTATCGTAAAGACACTTATGGATGAACCCAACGTATCCATCACCTTCAGTGTCATCTAAGCTTTTATTCACTTTCCAATTGTCTTCGGGCAATGGCTCAGACAAACCGATATAAAATTTAAAATTCGGGAAGTCCTTTTCTATTTTTCTAAAATGGTCAGTATAGAACAATTCCTTTTTAGAACGGCCACCATACCAGTATGAAACTTTACGATTTGTTTTTTCAGTATGGAACAAGTGAAAGATTTGCGCGCGAAGCGGAGCCATACCAGCACCACCACCAACATAAATCATCTCGCGCTGTGTTTTGTTAATATGGAATTCCCCGTAAGGGCCAGAGATAGTTACTTTATCGCCAAGCTTGCGCGAGAAAACATAAGACGAACAGATACCTGGATTAACATCCATCCATTTATTATTGGCACGATCCCACGGTGGGGTAGCGATGCGGATGTTTAGCATTACTATGTTTCCTTCGGCAGGATGGTTAGCCATTGAATAAGCACGGAAAATGGGCTCATCATTTTTCATCTTCAAGCCCCATAACTTGAATTTGTCCCAATCAGATTGAAACACATCTTGCTTGTGACCTAATTCAGGGTGCGGGGTAATGTCCATGGTTGAAAAATCAACATGAACTTTAGGGACATCAATTTGAATATAACCACCAGCCTCAAACTTTAAGGTTTCGCCTGGAGGCAACTTCACAACAAACTCTTTTATAAACGTTGATACGTTGTAGTTACTTACTACTTCACATTCCCATTTCTTAATTCCAAAAATTTCTTCCGGAATGCGGATGTTAAGATCTTGTTTAACCTTTACCTGACAACCTAAACGAACGTGATCTTTCTGCTCCTGACGGGTTAAGTGCCCCACTTCTGTAGGCAACACATCGCCACCACCAGATTCAACTACGCATTTACACATCGCACAGGTTCCACCACCACCGCAGGCAGAAGGTAAAAATATTTTTTCGTTGGCAAGTGTAGTAAGCAACGTGCTGCCAGCCGAAACGGTAATCGTTTTTTCACCATTAATTACAACCTTAACGGGACCAGTTTGAACTAATCGTTTTTGAGCGAAAATCAAGAGTGCCACCAACAGCATGATAACTGCGGTAAAGGCAACTATAGAGGATAATATTAACATGGAATACGTGTATTTAACCTTGAGCCACAAATATAGGAATGAACCCTAAAAGACCCATTTACTTATGTTAAAAATCAGGTTTTTAGTATCAATTTTTTAACAACAAAAGGGACAAATGCACACAAAGAAGCTTTGTTTGTGAAACCAAGGCAAAATGTTTAGACCTATGCAGACAGTCGTTCCTCTTTTTGTTGAAGGTTAATACTAGTTAAGTTGGCTTGTGGAGCTAGAATAACGCTTATATTTTCAGTTAACGACCACTCTCTTAGCTTTTCAATCTTAATGGTGCCTTGTAAATATTGGTGTCCATTTCCCTGATAACCACCTTTAAAGGTTTCGAAATCTTTGGTGCTTAAAAGTCCGCCTTCCGGGAAACTTACAATAACGTCCACCAATGCTTTATTGGAAAACGAGATTCCTTCGCCTTGTGTGTATTTTTTGTATTCGTAGCGATAATCAAAAGTTAAAGCCGAGATATCAGAAAGTACCGCTGAACCGGTAGGATAGCCGCCTGCACCTTTTCCAATAAACACCTGCTTTTCTGCGAACGCGCCCTCCACTAAAACCGCATTGTATTCGTTGCGCACGGAAGCGAGCATGTGATCGGTCGGCACGAACTGCGGAGCAACAAACGCAAAAACGGTATCTTCTATTTTATTGGCGCGTGCTACTAACTTAATGGTAAGATTA
>Ga0154020_10001762_pt1 | contig 26562 bp, 22 predicted proteins | sample Klosneuvirus_201_FD_109709 | JGI IMG/M metagenome (GOLD analysis project Ga0154020, IMG submission 109709) | Active sludge microbial communities from wastewater, Klosterneuburg, Austria - Klosneuvirus_20160825_MG | ecosystem: Engineered > WWTP > Aerobic digester > Activated sludge | place...
GCTGCAAAGGTCGCCACGAAGCTCATGGAGCGATATCTCAAGAAGCGGTTGACGCTCAACACGGTAACCAACGACTAGTGGCCCTTCGACTTCGTCGACAGGGACTGGATGTCCCGCTGCTCATCATCGCCTTGCTGCTCACCGTCTTCGGCATCGCGATGGTGTTTTCAGCGGGGCAGACCGATACACCTGGCCGGCTCGTGGCAGGGTTGTGGCGGCGCCAGCTCGCGTGGTTTGTCGCGGCGATGGTGGTGACGGCGGTGGTCACCCGCGGATCCGTGCGGCTCATTGAGTGGAGCGCATGGCCGCTTTATGTGCTCAGCGTTGGACTGCTGCTGCTCACGCTCGTCGTGGGCACCGGCGCGGGGACGGCGGCCAGTTCCAAGAGCTGGCTTGCGATCGGCGGATTTCGAATAGGTCAACCCGGCGAGCTCGCCAAACTCGCGACAACCTTGATGCTGGCGCGCGTACTCGCCGGACAGCGCGACAATCCGCGTGCGCTCGTGCAATTGTGGCGACCGTTGCTGATCGTCGGGATTCCGTGGACGCTGGTGATGCTGCAGCCCGATCTCGGCACGGGTATCGTGTTCATCGGCATCTTCTTCGCGATGCTGTTCTGGTCGGGCGTATCGTGGCCGGTGCTCCTCATGCTCGCCAGTCCGGGCATCAGTCTGATTCTGGCATTCAGCACGGGGGTCTGGGGCGCCTGGTTTCTCGTGTTGGTTGCCTTGGTGCTGTGGTATCGCCCCTACGTGCTTGAAGGTGCAGCGCTGATCCTGGTGAATGTCGCCACCGGTATGGTCGCGCCAATTCTGTGGGAGCAGTTGAAACCGTATCAGCAGCGACGACTGCTGGTGTTTCTGGATCCCTCGGTCGATCCACGAAATGCCGGTTGGCACGTGGGTCAGTCCAAAGTCGCGATCGGATCCGGCGGACTCTTTGGCAAGGGGTTCACACTCGGCAGTCAGAAGCGGCTGGAATTTCTTCCCGAGCGACACACGGATTTCATCTTTTCCGTGGTTGGCGAGGAACTCGGTTTTATTGGGGTGACCATCGCGTTGTCGCTGTTTCTTGCGCTGTTCCTGCGGGGGACCCGTGTCGCCACGCGCGCGAGTGATGCGTTTCCGAGTCTGGTGGCGTTCGGACTTGTATCGGCGTGGGTCATTCACGTGATCGTCAACGTGGGCATGACGCTCAATCTCATGCCAGTCACCGGCATCCCGCTGCCGTTCTTCAGCTACGGCGGATCGTTCTTGCTGGTGAGTTGGTTGTCGGTGGCGGTCCTGCTGCGCATTTCGTCCGAAGGTCGCGGACTACCGGATGCCATCGGCCTCTAGCGACGGGCCCATGCGGACGATTTCGGCAAATATTCGGACGTTTCGTACCGCTCTTTCCGCTTGGCGCAAGGCCTAGCCAGCGTCGTTCAACGGCTCGATCTTTCACCGTCTATGGCCTGGTTCCGAAAAGAGAAAAAGCCGCGACAGCCGCGCCGGGAACGCCTCGAGATTCCCCCGGACACCTGGGAGAAGTGCGAGGCCTGCGGACACACGGACATCCGTGACAAGTTCCTGCGCAACCTCAACGTCTGTCCCGAGTGTGACTATCACCGACGGGTGCGTGCGTGGGACTATGCCACGATGCTGCTCGATGACGGCTCGATCGGCGAGGTCGGCGACACGCTGCGATCGGTAGATCCTTTGGGGTTTCCCGACTACCCGGCTCGCCTCAAGCGCGCGCTCGCCAACGCGGGCGACAGCGACGCCATTCTGACGGTGACTGGTTTGATCGAGACGCTACCGGTGGGCATCGGGATCATGGACTTCGCCTTCATGGGCGGTTCGATGGGTTCCGTGGTCGGCGAAAAGATCGCGCGACTCGGTCAGCGTTCGCTCGAAAAGAAGCACCCGCTCGTCATCATCTCGGCGTCAGGCGGGGCGCGCATGCAGGAGGGCGTGCTGTCGCTCATGCAGATGGCGAAGGCGTCCGCGGTCTTGTCGCAGTTGGCCGAACGGCGCATTCCGTACATCTCGGTGCTGACCAATCCCACGACCGGTGGTGTGAGCGCCAGCTTCGCCATGCTCGGCGACGCTATTCTCGCCGAGCCGGGTGCCGTCATCGGCTTTGCTGGCCCACGCGTCATCAAGCAGACACTGGGTCAGGATCTGCCCGAGGGGTTTCAGACGGCGGAGTTTCTCGTCGATCACGGCATGGTTGATACCGTGGTGCATCGCAAGCAGCTGCGGGCGACGCTCTCTCGCCTGCTGCGCCACATGACGGGGCGTCCTGCAGCCGCGGGACACGCGCAGGAAGGTTGATCCCGCCCGGGGCGTCAGCCGAATACGAGGGCGCGCTCGCGCGCCTCTTTGCGCGAACGGGCGGGGCGTGGCGGCTCGGGCTTGAGCGGGTCGCCGAATTGCTCGACGCCCTCGGCAGTCCGCACCGGGCGTATCCGGTTTTTCATCTGGCGGGAACGAACGGCAAAGGGAGCACGGTCGCGACACTCGACGCGTTGCTCCGTGCCGGCGGTCTGCGCGTGGCGCGATATACCTCGCCCCACCTGGTCGACTTCAGCGAGCGCATCGTGGTCGATGGCCGACCGATGCCGACACTGGCGATCACCGAGTGGCTCAACACCCATGAGCCGCTGCTGACGCGCCTTGGTGCGACGTTCTTTGAAGCGACAACCGCGATGGCCTTGTCGTACTTCGCCGATTCACGGGCCGATGTCGCCATCGTCGAGGTGGGCCTCGGAGGACGTCTCGACGCCACCAATATCATCACGCCCGTTGCGGCCGGGGTGACGCAGATCGGATTTGATCACATGGAGTATCTGGGGGACACGCTTTCCCAGATCGCCGGAGAAAAGGCCGGCATCTTCAAACCGGGGGTCCCCGCAGTTGTCGGCGATACGCGCCCGGAGATTCGCGATCTGCTGATCGCTCGCGCGGTGTCGATCGGCGCGACACCGGTGCTGGCGACCGGGCGCGACTGGCAGGTTCAGGACGTGGCGCTGAGCGAGAAGGGAACAAGCTTCTCGCTGACCGCCGACGGCCACACGCGTCGATTGACCACCCCACTGGTCGGGACCTTTCAGGCAGACAACGCCGCGGTCGCGTTGGCCATGCTGTGGGGCGCGGGTGGGCGCTGGCGCGCCATCGCAGAGGGCGCTGAGCACAGTCTGGCACACGTGCACCTTGCCGGGCGCTTTCATCGCTGGGGCCGATGGCTCTTTGACGTGGCGCACAACGCCGACGGTGCCGAGACGGTCGTTGCCAATATGCGGGCCACGGGCTCGCCACATCCGGTCGTGGCGGTGGTGACGGTGCTGCGCGACAAGGACTGGCGAGGCATTCTCCGCGCCGTTGGCGCCGTAGCCGATCGGGTGCTGATCACGACGGCGCCGACGGCGCCCGCGTCGCGAGCGTGGTCACTGACGGAGGTAGAGCGCTGGGCACGTGAGGAAGCCCTCCCGGTCGAGCGAATCGACGATTTCGACGCGGCGCTGGCGCGCGCCGATGCGTCGGGCGCGACGATCCTCGTCACCGGGTCGTTTCATACGGTCGGCGATGCGATGCAACGGTTGCAGGTCGATCCGCTCGCCCGGTAACTTTCCGGGATGCCACCGAAGCCATTACCGGGATTCAGAGACTTCTACCCGGAGCAGCTCGCCGAGCGAGCCCACCTCTTCGACACCTGGCGCCGCGTCGTGCGGCGCTATGCGTTTGTGGAGTATGATGGGCCGCCGCTCGAGCCCCTGGACCTGTACACGCAGAAAAGCGGTGATGAGATCGTCACCCAGCTCTACAACTTCGTGGACAAAGGCGATCGCGCCGTGGCGCTGCGCCCCGAGATGACGCCGACGTTCGCGCGCATGGTTGGCGCGCGCGCGCAGACCCTTCGAAAGCCCGTTCGTTGGTTCACCATGCCGCAGCTCTTCCGCTACGAGCGGACGCAAAAGGGGCGGCTCCGCGAGCACTTTCAGCTCAACGTCGACATCGTTGGCGAGGCCGACGTGATGGCCGACGCCGAGTTGCTGTCGATCGCGGTCGAAATCATGCGTGCGCTCGGGTTGTCGCAGCACGACGTGCGTGCGCGCGTCAGCGATCGTCGTTTGCTGAATGCACTCCTGGAACATCTCGGGATTGCGCCCGCGACGTGGCACGCAGTCTATGCCGTCCTCGACAAGCTCGAACGACAGCCGCGCGATGTCTCGGCCGAGAAACTCGATGCCGCGGGGCTGTCGCCGCAGGTACGCGATGCGGTGCTCGGTTTCGCCACACTCGATTTTGCGGCGTTGCGGGCGACGTATGGTGAATCGGCGGTCGTGCAGCCGCACGTCGCACGGTTTGCCGAGTACCTCGCGCACACGGAGGCGCTCGGGATCGCCGAGTGGATCCGGTTTGACCTGACGATTGTGCGTGGACTGGCGTACTACACCGGCATCGTCTTCGAACTGTTCGATGCGGTCGGCGAGTTCCGCGCCATCTGCGGCGGCGGCCGATACGATAATCTCCTGGCATCGCTCGGAGGCACGGATCTTCCCGCGCTGGGGTTCGGCATGGGCGATGTGGTACTTGGAGAATTGCTGCGCGCGCGCGGCAAGATGCCGGCCGTATCCACCGCGGTTGATGTGTGGATCGCACAGTCGCCGGATGACGCGTCGTATCCTCGCCGTATGCTGGCGACGGCGACGCAGCTGCGTGCCGATGGTCTCAGTGTCGAGTACGCATTCAAGGCACAACGCGTGGACAAACAGTTCGAGGCCGCGCGCAAAGCCGGTGCGCGGCATATCGCGATTCTGACGGACGTGAGCGACGGCGGCGCGCAGGTGCGCGTCGTGGATGCAGATCGCCACGAGCAGCACTTTGACAGCATCGAAGCCTTCGCTCGCTGGGCTTCGTCGACGACCGGGACTACACCATGAGTGATGACAAGAAGCTGACCACGCGCGCCGAAAACTTCAGCGAGTGGTACAACGAGCTGGTGCTGCGTTCGGAGCTCGCTGACTATTCGCCGGTCCGCGGGTGCATGGTGATCCGTCCGCACGGATACGGGATCTGGGAGCGCATGCAGCGCGCCCTCGATGACATGTTCAAGGCCACCGGCCACGTCAACGCGTATTTTCCGCTGTTCATCCCCGAAAGCTTTCTGTCAAAGGAAGCCGAGCATGTCGAGGGCTTCGCGCCGGAGTGCGCCGTCGTCACCATGGGCGGCGGCAAGGTGCTGGAAGAGCGGCTCGTTGTGCGCCCCACGTCGGAAACGATCATCTACTCGATGTTCGCCAAGTGGGTGCAATCCTACCGTGACTTGCCGTTGCTGTACAACCAGTGGGCCAACGTGGTGCGCTGGGAGATGCGCACCCGGCTGTTCCTGCGCACGATGGAGTTCCTGTGGCAGGAAGGGCACACGGCGCATGCCACGCACGACGAGGCTGAGACGGAAACGCGTCGTATGCTTGGTGTGTATCGCGAGTTCATGGAGGGTCACATGGCCATGCCCGTGATCACTGGGCAGAAGACCGACTCCGAGCGGTTTGCCGGCGCGCTGCGCACCTATTCGTGCGAAGCGATGATGCAGGACAATCGTGCGCTGCAGGCCGGCACCTCGCACAACCTCGGCCAGAACTTCGCCAAGGCGTTTGATCTGTCGTTTCAGAACGAGCAGGGCGAGCAGGCGTTTGCGTGGAACACCAGCTGGGGTGTCTCGACGCGCATGATCGGCGGCCTCGTCATGACACACGGCGACGATGCCGGGCTCCGTCTCCCGCCGAAGCTGACGCCGATTCAGATGGTGATCGTGCCGATTTGGAAAACGGACGACGAGCGTGCCGCGACCATCGAGATGGCGAGGCGTATCGCCGACGACCTGGGAAGCTTCAAGCGACCCGACCACGAACGCATCCGCGTGCACGTCGACGATCGCGTCGGCATCAAGCCGGGCAACAAGTATTATCACTGGGAAACGCGCGGCATTCCGCTCCGTCTCGAAATCGGTCCGCGCGACCTCGCGTCGGCGTCGGGGATGCTCGTGCGGCGTGACACGCGCGAGAAGCGCCCCATCGCGTTCGACGCGTTGCGCCGCGATCTGCCTGGTATCCTCGACGGCATTCAGAACGACATGCTGGCGGCCGCGCGTGCGCGCGTCGAAGCCAACACGATCCGCGAGCGCATCTCGTACGACCGGTTCAAGGAGATCATGGAAGGTCCGGGTGCCTTTGTGTACGCCGGATGGAACGGCGATCCTGCGGTCGAGGCGCGCGTGAAGGAGGAGACCAAAGCGACGATCCGCTGCATTCCGGATCCTGAGTTCCGCTCGGCCGAGGCGCCGACGACGTGCATGGTCACCGGCGAGCCGGCGAAGCACGAGGTGATTTGGGCACGTGCGTACTGATCGATGACCGACGTCCATCCGCCCATGTCGGACGCGGCGTTCGTTCGGACGAACGGCATCATGCAGGCCGAGCAGGTGCCGCTGCCGGTCATTGCTGCCGCCGTCGGCACGCCGTGTTACGTGTATGCCGCGAATACGATTCGTGCGCGCTACGAGCGGCTGGCGCGCGCGTTTGACGGAGTGGCGCACCAGATTCACTTTGCCATGAAGGCCAACTCCAGTCTGGCCATCCTGCGCTTGCTGCGCAGCATGGGCGCGGGTGTCGACATCGTGTCCGGCGGCGAGCTCTATCGCGCGCAACTGGCCGGATACGCCGGCACTGGGATTGTTTTCAGTGGTGTGGGCAAGACGGTTCCCGAGATTCAGCAGGCGCTCGATGCCGGCGTGCTGTTGATCAATGTCGAGTCGGAAGCCGAACTCGTCACGGTGAACGAAGTGGCGTCGGCGCGCGGAGTGGTGGCACCCATCGCGATCCGCGTGAATCCCGAAGTCACCGTGGAGACGCCGCACGACTACATCAAGACCGGCGAGAAGGGACAGAAGTTCGGGATTCCGCGCGACGACGTGGAGCGCATTGCGGCGCTCGCGCTCGCACTGCCGCATGTGGCGCTCAAGGGGTTGGGTATGCACCTCGGTTCGCAGATCGCCAATGCCGATCCGATGCGCGAAGCCCTGCCCAAGCTGCTCGAGGTGGTCAGGCTGGTGCGGGCACAAGGGCACGCGCTCGAGTTCCTGGATGTTGGCGGCGGGCTTGCCGTGCCGTACGCGGCGGGTGACCGTGCTGCCGACGTGGATGACTACGCGGCCCTCATTCGCGAGGCCACGCGGTCGCTCGGTCTGACCTTGCTGCTGGAGCCGGGTCGTTTTGTGGTGGCGGATGCCGGGTTGTTGCTGACGCAGGTGCTCTACCGGAAGCACGCGGCGGGGAAGGACTTTATCGTCACCGACGCCGGGATGAACGATCTGGTGCGGCCCGCGTTGTATCAGGCCTTTCACGCGATCGAGCCGGTCAACCACGTCGACGGTGAGGTGACCGCTGACGTGGTGGGGCCCATCTGCGAATCAGGCGATTTTTTTGCCAAGGACCGGCGCATGGCGGATGTGCAGGCAGGCGATCTGCTGGCCGTGTGCACCGCCGGTGCCTACGGCTATACCATGGCGTCTAACTACAACTCGCGTCCAAAACCCGCCGAAGTGCTGGTCGACGGCGCGCAGTTCGCGATTGTGACCGAACGTGAACGCTTCGAAGACCTCGTGCGACTTGAACAGTCGCACCTTCAGTGGAGGAGTACCTGATGCGAATTGGACTGCTGTCCGACACGCACGATCGCGTTCCCGCTGTTCGCGCGTTGCTCGAGCAGATGATCGCGGGCGGCGTATCGCTCGTGATGCATGCGGGTGACTATTGCTCACCCTTCACGTTGCGCCCCTTCCACGATCTCTCGGTGCCGCTGCTCGGCGTGTTCGGTCGCAACGATGGTGATCGCGATGCGCTGCAGGCGGCGGCGAACAGCAACTTCGGTGCAGCGGAGTTGTTCGAGTCGCCACACAGCTTCGACCTCGGTGGCAAATCGGTGCTGTTGGTGCACGATCTGGCCGATGTGCATCAACGGTCGGTCGATGGACATGAGGTGATCGTGCACGGGTTTACCCACGTCTCCGAGATGAAGTCACGCGGGGATTCCCTCCTGGTGAATCCGGGTGAGGGATGTGGGTGGCTGCACGGCGCGCCGTCCGGCGCCATTCTCGATCTCGACACCAAGTCTGTCGAGTTTCTCAAGCTCTCCGGTCCGGAGTGGAAGTTTTGATGGGCAGCCGCATTCTGATTCTCGATTGTGGGTCGCAGTTCACGCAGCTGATCGCGCGTCGTGTCCGCGAAGCGCGCGTGTACTCGGAAATTCATCCACCGACGCGTTCGCTCGAATGGATTCGCGAGTGGAAGCCGGATGGCATCATCTTGTCCGGCGGCCCCAGCTCGGTCACCGATGCAGGAGCACCGACCGTGGCGCGCGAGCTCCTCGATGTCGCACCGGTGCTCGGCGTGTGTTACGGCATGCAACTGATCGCCCATCTGGAGGGCGGCGAAGTGGTGGGTGGCGGACGGCGTGAATATGGTCGGGCGGAAGTTGAAATCACGGAGGGGGCCGGCATGTTCGCCGGTTTCGAGCCGGGTGAACGCACTACCGTCTGGATGTCGCATGGCGATCACGTCGAAGCGGTGCCGCCCGGCTACGTCGCCACGGCCCGCTCCGGCAACAATGTGGTGGCGGGTTTCCGGCATGCAGAGAAGCCGGTGCACGCGCTTCAGTTCCACTCCGAAGTCGCGCACACCGCACGCGGAGCGGAGATCATCGAGAACTTTCTGTTCGGCGTCTGCCACTGCACGGCGGATTGGACTCCCGGACACTTCATCGATCTCGAAGTCGCCAAGATTCGCGAGTTGGTCGGCGATCGACAGGTCATTTGCGGCTTGTCGGGTGGTGTCGACTCGAGTGTCGCGGCGGCGCTGGTACACAAGGCCATCGGCGATCAACTCACCTGCATCTTTGTCGATACCGGATTGCTGCGCCTGCACGAACGTGAACAGGTCGAGCGTACGATGCGTGCACATCTGGGCATCAAACTCATCACGGTGCGTGCCGAAGAGCGCTTTCTGACCGCACTCGCGGGCGAGGGCGAGCCGGAGAAGAAGCGGAAGATCATCGGGGAAAACTTCATTCGCGTGTTCGAAGCCGCCTCTGCCGACGCCGGCAAGGATGCGTCATTCCTCGTGCAGGGCACGCTGTATCCGGACGTGATCGAATCGGTGAGTGCCACTGGCGGGCCCTCGGCCACCATCAAGACGCACCACAATGTCGGTGGGCTGCCGAAGGACATGAAGTTTGCACTCATCGAGCCGCTGCGTGAGCTCTTCAAGGACGAAGTGCGAAACGTCGGACGCGAGTTGGGTTTGCCTGAGGAGATGGTGGGCAGACATCCGTTCCCCGGACCAGGGCTGGCGATCCGCGTGCTCGGCGAGGTGACACCGCATGCACTGGACATTCTCCGCCGCTCCGACGCGATCTATCTCGAAGAGATACGCGCTGCCGGTCTGTATCCGGAAATCTGGCAGGCCTTCGCCGTGTTCCTGCCCGTGCGTTCGGTCGGTGTGATGGGGGATGGCCGTACCTACGAGCACGTGATCGCGCTGCGCGCGGTGACCAGTACGGACGGGATGACGGCAGACTGGTACCAGTTCCCGCACGAGGTGTTGGGGCGAATTTCCAGCCGGATCATCAACGAGGTGGATGGAGTCAACCGCGTTGTGTATGACGTGAGCAGCAAGCCACCGGCCACGATTGAGTGGGAGTAAGACCGTCGCGTTGCGGGAGTCGGCGCGACCCGGAGGAGTAGCCGTCCATCCGTAGTTCACTACTGTTTTCGAGGAGTCTCACGATGTCACGTACGCGTTCGTTCTGTCGCACGGCGTTGTCTGTGGGAGTGCTCGTGACCAGTCTGGTCGTGCCCACACGCATCACGGCGCAGGTGGCGGGAGCGACGGCCGCCGCGGCGCGGCGCGGCCCTGATGCGGTCCACGGCGTGAGGCCGCGCCGATTGGTGATCCGCGGGGCGATGCTCATCGAGGGCAACGGCACGCCGGCCGAAGGGCCCAAAGACATCGTGATCGAAGGCAATCAGATCACGCAGATCGTTGCGCTCGACCCCGTCGCGCTGCGCGACGGTACGGCGCGTCGGCCGCCAGCGGGCGACGCCGAAATCGACGGAGCAGGGAAGTATGTCATGCCTGGATTGATCAACATCCATGGTCATGTGCAGGATGAGCGCGGCGGTATCGCGCAACCGCTCGACTATCAATTCAAGCTCTGGCTTGGCATGGGCATCACAGCGGTTCGCGATGTCTCGAGTGAAACGGCCAAGACCGTGCAACTACGCGCGCGCAGTCTCGCGGGCGAGATTGCGGCGCCGCGACTGTACGTCTACGGGCGCTATGCGTACATGCCGGTGCCTCGCAACGAGGCCGAGGCACGCCAGCGTGTGCGTGATCTCAAGCAACAGGGCGTAGACGGTCTCAAACTGTTCGGCATGGACAAGGACGTCTACCTGCCCGTGCTCGACGAAGCAAAGAAGCTCGGACTCGGGACGGCGCATCACATGGCGGTGGACGAGACCAACGCCTGGGATGCCGCCGCGGGCGGACTGACGAGTATTGAACACTGGTACGGCGTGCCGGATGCCGCCATCATCGATGGGGCGCAGCACTTTCCGTCCAACTTCAATTACGCGGATGAAGGCATGCGCTTCCGTTGGGCGGGGCGCCTCTGGCGCGAGGCAGATCCGGCTCGGCTGCAGGACGTGCTCAAGGCGATGGTGAAAGGCGGCGTGGCGTGGAATCCGACGCTCGAGATCTACGAGGCGAGTCGCGATCTGCAGCGCGCGGAAACTCAGCCGTGGTTCGCCGAGTACTTGCATCCCACGTTGGCGAAATATTTTCGGCCGGATCCATCCAATCACGGCTCGTACTTTTCGAATTGGAGCAGCTCGGACGAAGCGTTCTGGAAAGAGAACTACCGCATTTGGTTTCAGGCGGTTCGCGACTTCGAGAAACTGGGCGGCACCGTTGGGGCGGGTGAAGATGCTGGATTCATCTACCAGATCTACGGCTTCGGTCTGATCCGCGAGATGGAGCTGCAGCAGGAAGCGGGATTTCAACCGCTGAAAGTCCTGCAGCATGCCACGGCGAACAACGCGAAGATCCTTCGGGAAGAGTCACGTCTCGGTCGGGTGCGTCCTGGGTTTCTTGCGGACGTCATCGTGGTCAACGGCAATCCGCTCGAAGACCTGAAGGCTTTCTATCCGCCGCGCGCCGACGCAGCCGCAGGGCCCGGCGGTGGTGTGGCGTGGACGATCAAAGGCGGCATTCCGTACGACGCGCGGCGCCTGCTGCGCGAGGCGCGCGAAATCGTTGCACGCGCGAAACGCTCCGCGTCGAACTGATGCGCGCGTCGGGTGTGAACGTGGAACACCCGTGCGTTGACTGAGCGCCGGGACTGGCGATCCGATCTGAGCGATATGGCGCGGATCGCAGCGCCGATTGTCGTCATCAATGTCGGTCAGCAGGCGATGGGGCTGGTCGACATGCTGATGGTAGGGAAGCTCGGCGGCGCAGCGATTGCGGCCGTCGCGTTGGGAAATTTCTACTTCTTCAACATTTCCATCTTCGGTATCGGGCTGCTCTTCGCACTCGATCCCGTGGTTTCACAGGCGATTGGCGCGGGGGCGCACACCGACGCCGCACGCGGCATTCAACGCGGTCTTGTGATGGCTGCGGTCATTGCCATCGTCGTGATGATCGCGCTCTATCCCTCGGAGGCCGTGCTTCGCGTTTTGGGGCAACCGGCCGACGTGGTGCACGACACAGGGACCTACGTGCGCTGCCGCTCACTGGGGGCATTGCCGTTCTTTGTGTTCAACGCGCTTCGCCAATCGCTTCAGGCACTCGGCTCCGTTCGTCCGATCGTGACGGCCGTGCTGCTCGCGAACCTGGTGAATATCGTCGCGAACTGGGCATTGATTCACGGACACCTCGGTGCGCCCGCGCTGGGTGTGGCGGGATCCGGCATTGCCACGGCGCTCGCGGTGTGGTCGATGGCCGCGTTGGTGTGGAGGCTGGCGTCGAAGGACCTGAAACCGTATCTGTCGCCACGGCATCGTGCGGCGCTCGCGTGGGCACCGCTCAAGCGAACACTGGTGATTGGCATTCCGATCGGCACGCAGTTCTTCTTTGAGAGCTTTGCGTTCGGTCTGACGGCGCTCTTCATGGGGTGGATGGGCACGGCGTCGTTGGCCGGACACGAGATTGCACTCAACATGGCCGCCATGACCTTCATGGTCCCGCTCGGAATCTCAGGGGCTGCGGCCGCCGTGGTGGGGCGTGCGATCGGGCGGCAGGACATGGTGTCGGCCCGGCGCGATGCGCTCGCCGCTATCGTTTGCGGCGTTGGCTTCATGTGTCTGACGGCAGTCCTGTTCGTGGCCGCGCCCGATTGGCTGGCCAGACAGTACACGACCGATGCACCGACGCTGGCCATCGCGGCGGCACTGCTGCCGCTCGCGGGCATGTTTCAGATCTTCGACGGACTCCAGGCCGTGACCAGCGGCGTGCTGCGGGGCACGGGCGACACGCGTATCCCCGCGATCCTCCACATGATTGCCTTCTGGGGCGTCGGTGTCCCGCTCGGCGCGTACCTGGGGTTTGGTACCGCTCTGCGCGAGCGCGGACTCTGGATCGGTCTCGTGGCAGGACTCGCCATGGCGGCGCTGCTGCAGTCGCTGCGCACTATAACACGCCTGCGGAGCGACATTGGGCGCGTCTCGGTGGAGAGCGAGACGCGCGACGGGCGCTAAACGTGCTTCTCTTCGAGTAGCGCCATGAACTGCGACGGATCCGTCAGTTCGAGCAAGCGACCAGGCACGTCGCTCTCCTTGCTGAACTGCGCGATCTTGCCGAGTACTGGCAGATACTGATTGGAGACCTCGAGTGGCGGCGCCACAATCAGAAAGAAGAAATTGACGGGCTTGTCGTCGATGGCCTTGAAATCGACACCGCCTTTCTTTCGTCCGAACGCCACGCGCAGCCGGTTGACCACCAGTGAGCGGCAATGAGGAATGGCGATGCCGCGCCCAATCCCGGTCGACCCGAGATTTTCACGGCGCTTCAGCATCTTGAAGAGCATGCCCTCGTTCTTCTCGTCCAGCTTGAGAAGTCCGATCAGCTCCTTGAGTACCTCGTCCTTGGTCGAGCCTTGAAGCTCGAGCTGGACGGCATCTTCTGAAAAGAACTCGCGCAGTTCCATAGCCCAGTATGGTAACCCGTGCGCGGCGTGTGTCAAACCACTGCGTTGCCCGGTCGTGAGGGGCTGGCTAGGTTCCAACCTCATGAGCCGTAAGGTGTTTCCCTTTCAGATTCCCGCCGCGATCCCGGTGTATCTCGCGCCGATGGCCGGCGTGTCGGAGTCGCCGTTCCGGCGTCTGTGCCACCAGCATGGCGCCGATGTGGTCGTGACGGAATTCCTGTCGGCCGAAGGCATTCGCCGTGAGAATCCGGCGACTGTCAGCAAGCTGCGGTTCACGCAGTCCGAGCGCCCCATCGGTGTGCAGATCTTTGGCGGCGAACCGGAGGCGATGGCGGAAGCGGCAGGTCTCGTCACCGAGCTCTTTGAGCCGGACTTTGTCGACATCAATTTCGGCTGCCCAGTCAAGAAAGTCGTTCGCCGAAATGGCGGCTCAGGCTGCCTGCGTGACCTCGACCTCGTTGAGCGCATCATTCGCGCGGTGTCCGGTGCCACACACCTGCCGGTCACGTGCAAGATTCGGAGCGGATGGAACGAAGAGATGCGCGATCCCGTCGGGATTGCGCTCCGGTGTCAGGACGCTGGCGCCCGCGTCCTCGCCTTGCATGCCCGAACGCGCACGCAGATGTACACGGGCTCGGCCAACTGGGACGAGATCGCCCGCGTTGCCGAAGCGCTGGACATTCCCGTGCTCGGCAATGGAGACATCAAGTCGGCAGCCGACGCCTATCGCATGTACGAGCATACGCGCTGCGATGGCATCATGATCGGGCGCGGGTCGTTCGGTCAGCCGTGGATCTTCAAGCAGACGCGCGCAATGCTGGATGGGAGCCCGGTGCCACCGACCCCCGGCGTTCACGAGCGATTCGCCATCGCCCTCGATCATGCCCGCATGGTTGTGGAGTACGAGGTCGATCCGATCGGTGCCGCGCTCGAGTTCCGGAAGCACCTCGGGTGGTACGTGAAGGGGCTGCCGGGTTCAGCGGAGCTTCGTAAAGTACTTCATCAGGTGCGTGACTTCTCAGAAGTTGAAGGAATCTTCACGCACTATCTCGAGCGCTACGAAGCACTTCGCTCCGAGGGCGCGGCAGCGAGTGATCCTGATGTATCAGACATGACCTGCGAAGTGGCGTAGCGCGACTACTCCACCCGGGTCCAGATCAGGATCACGCACGAGGACCCGCGTCGCGTCGTTTTGTATTCCAACGGAATCTCCGCGGGTCCAGTGTACGCCTCGACCGCCGCGACCGACGACGGCGGGATCATGTCGATGGTCGCTGAACGTTTCATGGCGGCGCCGAAGCCATCGGCGGGAACACGTTTGCCCTTGCTGTTGGTTATCGAGTCCGGCGGAGGATCGGATGCCATGAGCGCTCCATCCACATAGACCGAAGCGGCCAAGCACCGCCTGCTGACGCCGCCCATGCGCTCCAGCAGTTCGGTCATGGTGAAGGGCGGTCGTCGCTCGAACTCCGCACGTGTGATGAAGCGCGATGGCGGCACGGCGCCGTCCATACGGCGACGCACGAAGCCAACCTGCTCGAGCTTGCGGTCGGACGACGTGGCCTTCACCTCGACCGGTGCCAGCGTGGTGGTGGCCGCGATCATCTCGATGGCGAGTCGCAGCGTGTCGGCCGTGCTGAGGTCGGTGACTGCCGTGACCGGAGCGTAGCCCAGTCGCCGGAACTGAAAGATGTAGGATTGGGCGCGTAGGGGACCGATGCGAAATCGACCGTGGTCGTCAGAGATGCCGGCGGCGTTCTGGCCAACGATCGATATCTGCACCGAGGGAATTCCCCGCTCGGCACTATCCTCGACCACACCCAAAACCAGTGCAGAGTCCAACGCTGGCTTCCGTGCGCTCGCGGACTGGGCGGCGGATCGCCACGGCGAGGCGATCACGGCGGCACACGCCAGCACTTTCGGGAAGGTCACGAGAATGGGGAAATGTGCCGCACTGAAACGCATATCTGTCCCGGTTCCAGGAGTGCCAAAGGGTCCCCCGTCGGACGGACAATGTAGGGACGAACGCTACAGAAGCCATGCCGGCTTTCAGCCACCCGCCTCCTCTGTTACATTTAATGAGTAGTACGGGGGTGTACTGGCTTCGACGGGGTTGGTGAAGCTTTGGCAGCGTGCCCAGGTCCTCGAGCACCTGGTAAAACACTCGGGAAAATTCCAATCGCGAACAACAACCTCGCGCTCGCCGCCTAACCTTCGGGTTACCGGCAGTGCTCACAAGGCAGCCCGCCCGGGGCGGCATGTGAGTATCGAAAATCTGGGCTAGCCTGGCGGTGCGTCTGCCGTCGTTGGGCAAAACTTTAGCAGGCTTGTTCGGACGTGGGCTTCCCATTGGCCAGCGGACGGAGACCTCAATCAATGGGATACGCACGTAGACGCTGAGGTCGATCTAGTCTCGGACAGGGGTTCGACTCCCCTCACCTCCACTAGTTGCGACGCCAAACACAGGAGGCCCCGCAGATGGACTGCGGGGCCTCCTGTGTTTGCATCCTGCTCGCCGTCAGGCCCGGTCTAGCGATCACACACCGGTTTGGCTTCCGCGGCCGCTTCGGCGGCGTCGGCTCGGGTGCGTGGAATGATGGGGATGGCAGTGCGAACACCCACATAGATCACACAGCTCTTTCCCGGCGCGTCCGGATGCGACGCGATGGCTGTCCAACCCTTTCGGTTGGCAAACAGGATCTGAACCTGCACGTTCGGGTCCTGGGGTGCCTTGCTGACGGCGCCGGCGGGGAGGCCCGCCGAGTTGCTCCGATACTGACCGTGGTCGCTGTACCACGACTCCTGCTGCGCCACCATGGCCGTCAGCCGCCGTGCGGTCGCTTCGAGGGCTTCGCTGTCTCCGGATCGTTTCGGGAGATGCGGCAGACGAAAGCGTGGCATCGGAACCTTGGGGAGCGAGAGGCCGGGCAGGCCCGCTGCGACCGGTACCACCACGGCGCTCGGGACCACCGGAAGCGTTGTGGCTCCCATGCTTCCTGGTTCCACTCCGACGGTGGCAAGCGCGAGAGAAAGGGCTGCGATCGGGACAGCGATCATGCACGCCTCACGGTCTGGCACCAAACCCGTTGGCAACCGTGTGCCGCCGCCGGGGTTTGCGCATCCGTGTCACAGAGGAAGTGCCATGTGCCCAGTCACGCGCGAATCACTCCGTCAGCGTGAGCTTGTGACGGTCTGCGCCGGCGCCGTGACCCTGGCGCCGGTGTTGCTAGGCGCCGCTGGCCTTGGCCGATGCGAGGGCGGCGTGTGCGGCCGCGAGGCGGGCCACCGGCACGCGATAGGGCGAACACGAGACGTAGTCGAGGCCTACATCATGACAGAAGGCCACCGATTGCGGTTCACCGCCATGTTCTCCGCAAATGCCGACTTTGAGCGTCGGCCGCGTAGCACGGCCTTCGCGCACCGCCCACGTGATCAGCTTGCCGACACCACGGCGATCGAGCACCTGAAAGGGATCGTCTGCGAGCAGGCCCTTTTCGAGATAGTGCGGCAGGAAGCGACCGGAGTCGTCACGACTCAGCCCAAATGTCGTTTGCGTGAGATCGTTGGTGCCGAACGAAAAGAACTCCGCCGTTTCCGCGATCTCGTCGGCGGTCAGCGCGGCGCGCGGCAGTTCGATCATCGTGCCGATCAGATACGGCACGCGTTCTCCCATCACACCCATCACCGCGTCCGCCGCGCGTTCGATGATCGCCCGCTGATGTCGGAACTCCGACGCATCGGCGACGAGCGGGACCATGATCTCCGGATGCACTTCGATGCCGCGTCGCGACACGCGCACGGCGGCCTCGAAAATCGCGCGCGCCTGCATCTCCGTGATCTCCGGATACACGATCCCGAGTCGGCAGCCGCGATGCCCCAGCATCGGATTCGATTCACGCAACGCGGAGACGATGCGCGTCAGTTCGGTGCGGGCAATGCCGAGCGTCTTGGCGAGGATCACGGATTCCTTGCCGTCGTGCGGAAGAAACTCGTGCAAGGGCGGATCGAGCAGTCGAATCGTGACGGGAAACCCGTCCATGGCTTCGAAGATGCCTTCGAAATCACTCCGCTGCATAGGTAGCAGTTTTTCGAGGGCCCGGCGACGACCACCCTCGTCGCGCGCCACGATCATCTCACGCATCGCCGTGATGCGATCCCCCTCGAAGAACATGTGCTCGGTACGGCAGAGACCAATCCCTTCGGCGCCGAAATTACGCGCCACCCGCGCATCGCGCGGTGTATCGGCATTGGCGCGCACTTTGAGCCGGCGTTCGCCGTCGGCCCATGTCATCAACCGCGAAAACGCGCGATAGACCGGCGCGGCGTTGGCGTTGAGCGTGCCGTTGTTCACCCGCATCACTTCACTGGGCACCATCGGCAGGTCTCCCAGAAAGACGCGGCCGGTCGCACCGTCGAGCGTGATGAATTCGCCTTCATGCACGACGATGTCGCCGACTTTGAGGCTGCGCCCATGATGCGAGATTTCGAGCGCCGTACATCCGACGACGGCACACTTGCCCATGCCGCGCGCGACAACGGCGGCGTGTGACGTCATGCCACCACGTGCCGTGAGGACGGCGCGAGCCGCCACAATACCGTGAAAGTCTTCCGGCGTCGTTTCTTCGCGCACGAGAATCACATGCTCGCCCGCGGCAGCGCGACGTTCCGCGGCATCGGGATCGAAGACGGCCACCCCGCTCGCGGCGCCGGGACTGGCCGGCAAGCCGATGGCAATGGGCGTGGCGCGCACCGTGTCGCTGATGACCGGGTGCAGCAGCTGATCGAGCTGATTGGGCGCGACACGTCGCACCGCCTCATGCTGATCGATCAGACCCTCATCCACCATCTCGGTCGCGATGCGCAGCGCGGCCGCCGTCGTGCGCTTTCCCGTTCGCGTCTGCAACAGATAGAGGACGCCGCGCTCGACGGTGAATTCGATGTCCTGCATGTCACGGAAGTGCCGCTCGAGGAGATCCTGCGTTTCGAGCAACTGCGCGTGCGCGCCCGGCAGATACTTTGCCATCTCGTCGATATGCAGCGGCGTGCGAATGCCGGCGACCACGTCCTCGCCTTGCGCGTTGACCAGGAATTCACCGTAGAAACGCCGCTCGCCGGTCGACGGATCGCGCGTGAAGGCAACGCCCGTGCCCGAGTCGTCTCCCATATTGCCGAACACCATCGACACGATGTTCACACCCGTCCCAAGCGTGTGTGAAATGCCGTTCACCTTGCGGTAGTCGACGGCCTTCTTGAGCGTCCATGACCGCCATACCGCCTCGATCGCACCCCAGAGCTGCTCCCGCGGATCCATGGGAAATTCACGGCCGGCCGTCAGGCGAATGAGCTGCTTGTACTCCAGGACAAGCGCGCGCAATGCATCGGCGCTCAATTCGGAATCCGTCGTGACGCCGTGCCCCATGCGCTTGGCGCCCAGCAACTGTTCAAATCGCGCCTGCGGGACTTCCATCACCACGTCTGCATACATCTGCAGGAACCGGCGATACGAATCAAAGGCGAACCGCGGGTTTTCACTCGCGGCGGCCAATCCTTCCACCGTCTCGTCGTTGAGCCCGAGATTGAGGATGGTCTCCATCATGCCGGGCATGGAAACCGCCGCACCAGAGCGCACGGAAACCAGCAGGGGATTGGCCGGGTCGCCGAAACGTTTGCCGCTGACCGTCTCGAGTTGCGCGAGCGACGCGGCCACCTCGTCTCGCAGTTCGTCGGCAATGTGCTGCGCGTCGAGATACTGCACGCACGCCGACGCCGCAATCGTGAAGCCGGGAGGGACGGGCACGCCGAGATTTGTCATCTCGGCGAGATTCGCCCCTTTGCCGCCCAGAAGCGCCTTCATGTCCCGCGTACCGTCTGCTTTGCCGTTGCCGAAGAAATAGACGGAGCGGGTCACGAGTATGTCTCCACGATGCAGGAATTCAGATGATACCGGCGGGAATGCCGCCGCCGGCGCGCAGCAGCGCCGGCTCGGCTGGAACAGCGGTAGGATAGCGACCCGAGAAGCATGCGTGGCAATACCCGCCGGGACCCTCGGGCATGGAGGTCAGCATGCCGTCGAGCGACAGGTATCCCAGCGAATCAACGCCTAAATGACGCACCAGTTCCTCGTGGGTCATCTGCGCGGCGATCAGCTCCTCCACGCGAGGCGTGTCGATGCCGTAGTAGCACGGGCTGATGATGGGCGCACTGCTCACCCGCATGTGCACTTCTCGCGCACCCGCGGCGCGAACCAGCGAGACGAGCCCGCGCGTCGTGGTGCCGCGCACGATGGAGTCATCGACCATCACGACGCTCTTTCCTTCGAGCAATTCACGCACGGGGTTGTATTTCACCTTGACCTTGGCATCGCGCCCCGCCTGCGTAGGCTGGATGAAGGTTCGCCCGATGTAGTGATTGCGAATCAGCGCCAGTTCGTACGGAATGCCGGATTCCTCGGAGTAGCCGAGCGCGGCGGAATTGGAGGAGTCCGGTACCGCGAAGACCAATTCAGCACCCGGGGCAGGGCACTCGATGGCCAGCTGTCGGCCGAGAGCACGACGTGAGCGGTCGACCGATCCTCCAAAGACTTTGCTGTCGGGACGCGCAAAGTACACGTGCTCAAAGACGCACCGATGCACCTGCTCGGCCGCAGGCAATTGCACAGACCGCAAGCCATGCTGGTCGATGGCCACGATCTCACCCGGCAGCACTTCGCGTTCGAGCGTCGCTCCCACGATATCCAGCGCACAGGTTTCCGAGGCGAACACCCATCCGTCTCCCAGGCGCCCCATGACCAGCGGACGCCAGCCGTGCGGATCGCGGGCGGCGACGACCGTTTCATCGAGGACCACCATCAGACAGTATGCGCCCTCGACGCCCGCGAGCGCCTGAGCCACTCGCGCTTCCGGTTCACGCGCTGTGGCGCGCGCGATGCGATGGACAATGACTTCGGAATCCATCGTCGAGGAGAAGATGGCACCGTCATCTTCCAGTTCGCGACGAAGTTCGATGGCGTTGGTGAGATTGCCATTGTGCGCCAACGCGATGTGCCCATGGCGCACGCGCGCGAGAATCGGCTGTGCGTTTTCGATTGCAGAGGCGCCGGCCGTGCTGTATCGCGTATGTCCGATCGACACGGGCCCCTTGAGATCCATCATCTCCGCTTCTTCGAAGCCCTCGGAGACGAGGCCCATGGCGCGACTGACCCGCGCCCGGCCGATTTCGTCAACCGCGACGATGCCGGCTGATTCCTGCCCGCGATGTTGCAGCGAATACAGGCCCAGCTGAGTGAGCGCGGCCGCGTCCCGATGGCCATACACGCCGAAGATACCACACATGCGAGAACTCCAGGTCAGTCGGTAAGCGGCGCGTGTGATGCGGCGACCGCGTGTTCTGCGGGCGTCTCACCATCCATCGCCGTCGGGATCGCTTCATGAAACGCTCGTGCCAGCCAGTCGATCGGCGCACGGAACGTCTCGTCGGAGATTGTGAATTGTGCGCCGTCCGCGGCAGATGTCACGGTACCAATCACACGCGCGGGTACACCGTGACGTTGGGCGATCTCCAACACAGCGGCCGCGTTCGCCGTCGAGAGGACGATGCGGCCGTGCGCCTCGCCGAACAACAGCGCGCGATGGGGAAGCGTGGCCCACGCCGACAGGTCGACCGCGAAACCCAGCGGACTCTGCCGATCGAGAATGCCGCACTCGGCCAGCGCGACGGCGAGACCTCCATCGCTGCAGTCGTGCGCTGATCGCACCACACCGGCGGTGATGGCGTCGAGGATGGCATCGATCAGCCGCCGTTCCTGCGACGGATCGCAGGTCGGCGGTGTGCCGACGGTGAGACCGTGAATCGTCAGCAGGTATTCGCTGCCGCCCAATTCGTCGGTGGGCTCGCCAAGCAGCACGATCTCATCGCCGGCCTGCTGAAAGGACGACGGCGTCACGTGCGACAGCGACTCGATCACGCCCACCATGCCGATCGTCGGCGTTGGATGAATCGCGCCCTGCGGATTCTCGTTGTACAGCGACACGTTGCCGCCGGTGACGGGCGTCTCCAGAATGGTGCTCGCTTCCCCCATCCCGGCGATGGCTTCGCGCAGCTGGAAGTAGACGTCCGGCTTCTTCGGGTTGCCGAAATTGAGATTGTTGGTGATGGCACGCGGGCGCGCGCCGCTGCACGCCACATTGCGGGCGGCTTCACTCACCGCCGCGCGCCCACCGTTACGCGGCGACAACGCGACATGGCGACCGTTTCCGTCGATGCACAGCGCCAGTGCCTTGTCGGTGCCAGGCAGACGTACCACTGCGGCATCGCTGCCAGGGCCCCGCACGGTGCTGGTGCGGACGGTTGAATCGTACTGCCGCCATACCCACGCCTTGCTGGCGATCGTCGGCGACGCGAGCAGCTTCTCCAATGTCCACGCGTGATCGAGCTCTTCGGGGCGCGGCTTGACCGTCAGCGGATCAATGGCGCGCGCGGCCTGCAACGCGCTGCTCTCCTTGCCCTCGAGTGTGTACTGCGGGCACTCGGTGACCAGTCTCGAGCCGGGGAACTCGGCAACGACCTTGTCGCCCTCGGTGACACGATACACCGGCTCCGCAATGACCTCACCGATCACGGCGGCTTCGAGATCCCAGCGGCCGAGAATCTCACGCACTTGCGCCTCGTGACCTTTGATGGCCACGACGAGCATGCGCTCCTGCGACTCCGAAAGCAGAATCTCGTACGGCGTCATGCCTTCTTCGCGAACCGGCACCTTGGTGACATCGATGGTCACGCCAACGTCACCGCGCTCCGCCATCTCCGCCGACGACGACGTCAATCCCGCCGCGCCCATGTCCTGAATTGCCACGATGTGTCCGCTGCGAATCAGGTCGAGCGACGCTTCGAGAAGCAACTTCTCGGTGAAGGGATCACCGACCTGCACCATGGGACGCTTCGCCTCGCTCTCGGCCGACAAATCTTCCGAGGCGAAGGACGCGCCGTGGATGCCGTCGCGACCGGTGCGTGCACCAACCGCCATGATGGGATTGCCGACGCCCGACGCAACCGCGCGCATGAGCTCATCCTCGCGCATCAGGCCCACGCACATCGCGTTCACCAGCGGATTGCCTTCGTACGATGGATCGAACACCACTTCACCACCCACCGTTGGCACACCCACGCAGTTGCCGTAGTCACCGATACCCTTGACCACACCGGCAAACAACCAACGCACTCGACTCGACGTGAGCGGACCGAAGCGCAAGGAATTGAGCAACGCGATCGGTCGCGCACCCATCGTGAAGACGTCGCGCAGAATACCGCCCACGCCGGTCGCGGCACCCTGATAGGGTTCGACCGCGGATGGGTGATTGTGCGACTCGATCTTGAACGCGACGGCGAGTCCGTCACCGACCGCGATGACACCAGCGTTTTCGCCTGGTCCCTGCAGCACCCACGGTGCTTTCGTTGGCAGTGTCTTGAGCATGGGGCGCGAGTGCTTGTACGAGCAGTGTTCGCTCCAGAGCGCACTCACCACACCGAGTTCGGTGAAGGTGGGCTCGCGGCCCAGCATGCCCACCAGTCGCTCGTATTCAAACGGCGTAATGCCATGCTCGGCGACGAGCGCTGGCGTGATGGCCGGATCTCCCGGTCGTGCCTGCACCTGACTCACGCGCCCACCCCCGATGACAAGTAGTCGACAATGGAGCGGAAGAGCGGCGTGCCGTCCGTTGAACCGAGCCATGCATCCATGGCCCGTTCCGGATGCGGCATCATGCCCAGCACGTTGCCGGCGGCATTCGTGATCCCCGCGATATTGCGCAGCGAGCCATTGGGATTGGCGGCTTCCGTGACGTCTCCGGAGGGCGTCACGTACCGAAACGCGACGTGGCCTTCACCCTCGATGCGTGCAAGCGTGTCAGCATCGGCGGTGTAGCGTCCGTCGCCGTGCGCAATCGGAATCTGCAGGATCTGCCCCAGATGATACTGCGAGGTAAATCGCGTGGCGATCGTTTCAACGCGCAGCGCGACGGGCGCGCTGACGAAGCGCAGGCTGGCGTTGCGCAGCAGGGCACCGGGCAACAGTCCGGCTTCGCAGGCGATCTGAAACCCGTTGCAGATGCCGAGCACCATCCCACCGCGCTTGGCGAACGCAACCACTTCCTGCATGATCGGGCTGAAGCGGGCGATGGCGCCCGCGCGCAGATAGTCGCCGTAGCTGAAGCCGCCTGGCAGAATGACCAGATCGACATTTTGCAGATCGTGATCCTTGTGCCAGAGGTACACCGCCTCCTGACCAAGGCCATCGGCGACGGCGCGATAGGCGTCCTCGTCGCAGTTGGAACCGGGGAATCGAACGATGCCGGCCTTCACGACTGTTCTACCGCCGCGATTTCGAAATCTTCCGTGACCGGGTTGGCCAGAAGCTTCTCGCACATCGCCTTGGCCGCGGCGCGTGCCGCGTCCGCCGACGCGGCGTTGATCTCCACCACGAGGTAGCGGCCAACGCGGACATCACCCACTTCGCTGAAGCCAAGCGAATGGAGCGCGTCGGAGACCGCCTTGCCTTGCGGATCGAGAATGCCGCGACGGGGAACGATGTGGATCGCAAGCCGATAACGGGTCATGCCGAAGGGTCCTCGGGGCGCTCGGAAGCGCTGGGGATGGAGCGTGGGGTTTTGCGACGGCGACGACGCCGGCGCGCGATGTCTTCGTCCAATTCATCGACGTCGACGGGGGGCAACTGATCGTCGCGACCGTTGGGGAGCCGGTCGAGCAAGCCCAGCAGAACGGTGCGGCCGATGCCATACAGCACATAGGCCATCAACGCCGGGAAGAAGAACTGTTGGGGCAGGAAGATCACACCGACGAGCGTGCCGACGACCAACAACAGCCCGAGTATGCCTTTGAGTGTACGGAAACCGACGGTCGGGACCTTTGCATACTGCACATTGCTGATCATCAGCATGCCAAGCCCCAGCATGACCCAGCGCAGCATCTGATGCCACGGCAAGTCCGCGATCATGGTTTCCGTATAGAGCGGTGTCTGGCTGAACCAGTAGTACGTGGCCAGCGTCATCCCCGCGGCCGGGCTCGGCAACCCTGTGAAGTGGGTGTGTTTGCCGCCGGCCTGTTCGACGTTGAATCGCGCCAGACGCATCACCGCGCACGCGGTGAAGAAGAAGCAAAAGATCCACTCCCACCGTGAATTCTGAAACACGGCGAAGTACATGATCAGGCCGGGCGCCGTGCCGAAGGAGATGGCGTCGACCAGTGAATCCAACTCTTCACCAAAGCGAGAACCGGATTTGGTGGCCCTCGCAATGCGGCCATCGAGCGTGTCGGCAATGGCACCAAAGACGACATACCGCGCCGCGGCATCAAACTCACCGCGTGACGCCGCCACGATCGCAAAGATCCCGAAGAACAGGTTCGCGAGCGTGAAGCCGTTGGGAAGCGCGACTACGGCTCGGGGACGCGGCCGTCGCTGACGCATCGGATCGTTGTGACTCACGAGCGGGCCAGCGGCGCAAGCACCGACGCATTCGCCGGGATGCGGATATACCACGCCACACCGAGTGCCAGCACGATCAAGGCAAAACCGAGCAACCAGAGGGGCCACGACCGCAAACGAAGCGCGGCGGCAAACGTGCCGGCTGCCAGTGCCGCCGCTCCGACGATCATGGGATACCCCTCGGGAGAGAACATCAGTTGTCGGCTCCGGCGAGGCCGAGGCGCGCAAGGTCGAGCGGTTGACCGGTGAGTCGCAGAAACGCGTCGCGATACCGCAGACTCGTGGTCATGATGACGTCGTCAGGCAAGGTCGGCGGCGGCGCGTCTCCGTTCCACCGGCCAGCCCGTCGCTCCTGGTCCAGCCAGTCACGCAGCGGCTGCTTGTCGAACGATGGCTGACCGTGTCCCGGTTCGTAGACATCGGCGGGCCAGAAGCGCGAACTGTCGGGCGTCAGCACTTCGTCGATCAACAGCAACACGCCGTTTCGCCAGCCGAACTCGAACTTCGTGTCGGCGACAATGATGCCGCGTGGCTCCGCCATCGCTCGGCCAAACTCGTAGACCGTGCGCGCCAGGCGCTCGAGGTCGGCGGCGGTCTCCGGGCCAACCGACGCGATCACCTGATCGATCGTGATGTTCTCGTCGTGACCCGTTTCAGCCTTGGTGGCGGGACTGAAGATGGGCGGCGTAAGGCGATCGCTTTCCCGCAAACCGGCGGCGAGCGGCTCGCCGGCGAGCGTACCCTGCGCACGATACTCCTTCCACGCCGAGCCGGTGATGTAGCCGCGAATCACACACTCGATGGGAACGACATCGGCAGCCACACAGAGCATCGCGCGACCGGCAATGACGTCGCGATACGAGGCGAGCGACGGCACCGCCGCGATGATCTCATCGGTGTCGGCGGAGATGAGATGATGCGCGACGCGCTCGCCGAGTTGCCCGAGCCACCAGGCCGTGAGCTGCGTCAACACCACGCCCTTGTACGGGATGGCTTCGTCCATCACGACATCAAAGGCGCTGATCCGATCGGTGGTCACGAGTAGCAGACGGTCGGCGTCCACCGCGTAGACGTCACGCACCTTGCCGCGGCGGACGAGTGGGAGCGGCAGGCTGGTCTCGCGGACGGCCGTCGTCATACCCGCACCTCATCGAGCTCGACGCCAGCGCGCTCGCGCGCGAGCCACGGCGCGACCGATTCTTCGAGGAACTCCAGCACTTGCTGCGGGGCACGCCCGACAAAACGCGCCGGATCCGCCGCCGCGCGCAGATCGTCGAGCGGAATGCCGAACGCGGGATCGCCGGCAAGGCGCTCGAACATATCGTTGTGCAAGGCGCCATCCTTCACGGCACGCGCCGCGGCGATGCTATGCACGCGAATCAGTTCATGCGCGACCTGCCGATCGCCCCCCGCCTGCACGAAACGCACGATCAGTTCTTCGGTGGCCATGAACGGCAACTCGTCTTCGACGCGGCGCCGAATGCGCGCCGGATGCACTTCGAGTCCGCGCACCACGTTCTGCAGCAGCACCAGGAGCGCGTCGGTGGCGAGGAACGACTCCGGAATGACGAGGCGGCGATTGGCGGAATCATCGAGCGTCCGTTCGAAATACTGCACAGCATGCGTCTGATTCGCGTTGGGCTCGAGTGAGAGCACAAAGCGGGCGAGCGACGCAATGCGCTCCGAACGCATGGGGTTGCGCTTGTAGGCCATCGCGGACGAGCCGATCTGTTGCGACTCGAACGGTTCCTCGATTTCACCGAACGCCTGCAACAGGCGGATATCACCCGAGAACTTCGACGCGGTGGCGGCGATCCCCGA
>Ga0154020_10001763_pt1 | contig 26559 bp, 23 predicted proteins | sample Klosneuvirus_201_FD_109709 | JGI IMG/M metagenome (GOLD analysis project Ga0154020, IMG submission 109709) | Active sludge microbial communities from wastewater, Klosterneuburg, Austria - Klosneuvirus_20160825_MG | ecosystem: Engineered > WWTP > Aerobic digester > Activated sludge | place...
CGGGTTTGTTTTATAGCGATGAGCGATGAGTGATGAACGATGAGTGCAATACGGGACTCATCGCTCATCATTCATCGCTCATCACTATTCCGAGCGGGTGCTTTGCCAGTTTGCGAGGCGCCATTTTCCACATTTTTTCCGGTAGACAGCCGTGTAAACCAGGCGGATATCAAAAGAGGCTTGATTCAACATTCCGCTGACTCGCACGATGCCGTTCACCAGCGCCGTACGTCCGTAGCGGCGAACAACAGCCCGCTCGCGGGACATTTTTTTGTAGATCAAACGCCCGCTCGCAATGGCGCTGATGTGCGCCGCCTTGTCCTCATGCAGAGCGTTGGAATGGAGGTAATACAGGTCGTCGGCCAGCAGGTCGCGGAGCAACGCGGTGTCGCGGCGCTCCATCGCTTCGAAACGACGCAGTTCGGTGTCGAGGATTTCCTGTTCGGTTTTCGATTGGGCGGCTGCGGGTACCGTCAGCACAAGAAAGAGCAAGATGGATAGTTGCTTCATGGCAAGTTCGTGAGCCTCTGTGACACAAATTTTTCAGGCCCAAATAAACACACTATCAACGGATGAGCCGCACTACTTTTGCCCCGTCAACACAAAACAGCACGACTATGAATGCCCTGCGATTGTTCTTTGCCGCAACCGTTGCGGCGCTATTTTTTGCTTGCAAATCCGATGTTCCAAAAACTGCTCCGGCTCCCGGCCAGGGAACCAAACCCGAGGTTTTCCTCTACGCGGTGAACGTGGACAACCTGCGTTTGCGCGACAAGCCGAACCAGAGTTCCAACGTCATTGCACAGGTGAAAGAGGGCACGATGCTGGAAGGCGCGGGCAATGAATCAACCAATCAGGAAGAGATCGAATTGCGCGGCATTCCTTACCGGGCGCCGTACTACCAGGTGACGGCTTTGAGCGCCGACAAACCCTCCGGTTGGGCATTCGGCGGGGCGCTCACGTGTGTGTATGCCGGTTCGCGCAAGGATTGTCCCAATGCGGTGCGCATCGGCGCGTTCACCGAATACCTCAAGACACTCGATCCCAAGGATATCGCCTCCGGTGGCAAGGCGTGGGGATTTGTGGAAACCGAACTCGCCGATGCCTCCCGCCCGCTGGCCGACGCCGCATTCATCTTGCTGGAGCGTTTCCTGCACCGCATGGAAACGGAAGGCGAGTTTTACAAAATGACGGAGAAAGTGCCGTTTACAGAAGCGGACGGCAGGGACATCTTTGCCGACCGGTTCAACCACGACAAGTACCCCGCCACGGCCTTACTCGCTGCCAATGGGTTTCGACTCGTATTCGGCGAAGGCTCGATCTTCCCTGTGGCGAACTGGAGCAAGTTTCAGGACTACTTCGGGCCGCGTGCCACGCATTCCATGCAAAAATTCATCAACCAACGCACCGCTCAGCAGAACGCCCCGATGTACGACGACGGCGGATTGCTCATTCCGCTGGAAAAAGTATCCGATGTGGCGGTGTTCTGGGAAAAATTTAACCAGGAAAATCCACACTTTCCTCTTGGCGACCAATGCCGGGAATCGGAACGCTGGCTGCGCATCGTGCTCACGAGCGGCAGCGACAATACCCCCGTTTTTTCGAACGAAACCCAAACCGTCGGCGAGGACTTCCGGTCTGCCTGGGACTACATCCAGCAAACCCACCCGAACACCGAACTGGCCAAACTGACCAAACAAATGGCAGATATCTGCGCCGCCGAAGGCTGGAAACGTACCCAAAAGGTGCAGGACTTCCAGACACAGGTCATGCAGGGGAATTGACCGACAGGGTATGGGCAGGTATTTCTCAGAGCATTGGCGTGCTGTTTTTTTCGCGGTATTCGCGTCGTCTTGCTCCACTTCCGGCTGGGCCCAAACAACTGTTTGTCAGCAAATCGGCCCGAACCTCGTCCGAAACGGCGCATTCGAACAAGGTTATTTCGGGTTTACATCCGATCTGGGGCGCGGTGTGAACAACGCTACCAAGGGCGACTGCGGCACGCAGGGCTGGATACTCGTCACACAAACCGATCCGCACGTGAGTCCGGCCTGCCAGCTATATCCCACAGCATTGTCGGCCCAATACGGCCCGCCGAATACACCCACCAGCCCCGATCCAAACCACCCCAGTAACACATCGGTGGTCACGCTGGCTACATGCAGCACGCCGCTGCCCGACCACACGTCCGGCAGTGGTTTTTTCCTGACTATTGACCCCGATGCTATAGCCGATCGGGCGTTTTGGAAACAACAAGTACCGGTTTGCCCCAACACGAACTATGTATTTTCGGTTTGGGCGCGCAATGTGGCGCCCGGATGTGGGCTGCCCGCGCCGCTGTTCCACTTCGAAGTGGATGGCACACCGATCAACGCGCCGACCAGTTATCCCGACTGCGCCTGGGTACAAACCGACGCCCTGTGGAATTCCGGCAATACACAGGGCAACGTCTGGATCGAACTGATTAACGACCAGCCCGGTTGCAACGCCAACGATGCCGCTATTGACGACGTGTATTTTGGTATCTGCGCAGACGTAACGCTGACGAGCGACACCTACTTCGGTTTCTGCGGAGACACTTCGGCCTTGCCGATCAAACTGTCCGGCACAGCCGTGGGCTTTGACCCGCCGCAATACCAATGGCAAAAATTCAGTGCAGCAGGAGCCGGCTGGACGGATGTGCCGGGCGCTACGGATTCCTTCCTGTTACTTGACCCGCCAATGGCTACCGACGCCGGACTTTACCGGTTGGCGGCTTCGGCAGCAGGCAATTCAAACGCACAATTCTGTGCCGTTTTCAGCCCGACCATCTTCGTGGAAGCATTTCCGGCCTACTACAACGTATTGACCCTGAACATCTGCCCGGGAGAAACATACGCGGGGTATGCAGCTACGGGGGAGTACGTGGACACGTTTCAGTCTCGCGACGGCTGCGACAGCGTGCGCGTGCTGCGGCTGAACATGCGGGAAAACTACCATGTCGCGGAAAATCGCGCAATTTGCCCCGGCGAGGCATATGTATTTGATGGAAAAAACCTGACGAAGGCCGGTGTGTACGAAGCCGTATTTTCCTCTGAATTCGGCTGTGACAGCGCTGTTACCCTGAACCTGACGGTGTCGCCGAGTCGAACCTGGGGAAATGACGCACCTTTTGTGTTCGTCCCCAATGTGTTCAGCCCCGATGACGATGGGCTGAACGACGTGTTCCTGCCCAATTTTGCGCCTGTGCCGTTCCACGACTACCTGTTTGAGGTGTACGACCGCTGGGGCAGTCTCATTTTTTCCACTCAAAACCCCGCTGCGGGCTGGGATGGAAGGCACCGCGGGCAACGATGCGCCGTCGGGGTGTACCTGTATCGCATGAAACTGGAGACCGAAACCTGCGAACACGTAGTTTTTTCCGGGACGGTGACGCTTGTGCGGTAGTGTTGTCTTATTTTTTGACAAACTTTCCGGTCAGCACACTACCCACCGTCTGAATTTTCCAAAAATAAATGCCTGCCGGGGCGGCCTGCATGGGTATGGCCACGCGTGTTTCGCCCGGGAGCGCCTCTGTCGAAACGGTCCGTACCAGTTGCCCGCCGGCTCCGTAAACTTCCACAATGACCTTTCCGGAGGCATTTTTGATGAGAAAACTTGCCTCGTCGGCCACCGGGTTTGGGGAAATACCCGCTTCGATAACCGGAGTGATCGGGGTATGCACCGGAGTGACGGTCAGCGCTTTGAGTACGGCGGCAAGGGCATCCACCCGGCCGAAGCCATAAGTGTTATTCGGGTAGTTTTGGCCCCCGTTGTCGGAGCAGTCGAGTGTGTCGAAGGCCGGCACGGCGGTTTGTTCGATGATATCCTCGATGAGGTCTACTTCTCCGGCGAGGTCGGGACGGGCAGAGAGGACGAGGGCTACAAGTCCTGCCACGTGCGGGCCGGCCATGCTGGTGCCCCAAAAATGGGCGTAGTCGCCGTTGCGGACGCTGGAACGAATGCCCGCGCCGGGCGCTGCTACGTTCGGTTTGGTGCGAAAACTGCTGTCAATGGTCACCGGCCCGCGACTGCTGAATCCGGTGATGGTATCGTTACTTTCGGTGGCGCCTACGCTGAAACTTTCTTCGAAATAGGCAGGAGGGCCAAAAGTACTTCCGCAGCCTTGCGAGCCGGCGTTGCCGTTGCTCACCACCACCACTACACCAGAGGCACGCAAAGCGATCACCGCCTGGCGAAGCAGTTCATTCACGGTGAGGTCGGTACAGCCTTCGCCGGTGGAACAATACCAGGAGTTGTTCACCACGTGGGGCGCCTTGGTTGGGTCGGCATTTTGGCCGCTCAGATCAGTGGGGGCAAGGAACCACTCGAAGCATTCGATGTAGGATGAGGGTTTACCGTTGCCGCGTTCCATGTTCCGGCAGGCAATCCATTGGGCGCCGGGAGCCACCCCGATTTGGTTGCCCTGGCCGTCGTCGCCGACCATGGTGCCCATGGTGTGGGTGCCGTGGCTGTTGTCGTCGCAGGGGGTTTGGGCATTCAAGCCGCAGGGGTTGTTGGCGGGATCGGGGATGCTGTCGCCGCTAAGCGGGCTGATCTCGTGAATGGCATCGTGCCAGTTGTAGTTGTGGTTGGCGGTGCCGTTTAAATTGTCGAACCCCCGGTAGTGTGGCTGGATAGCGCGGTGATCCCATTCGTAGCCCGTGTCGGCGCCGGCGACGGTAATACCCTGGCCAGTGTAGCCCAGTGCCCACACAGCGGGGGCGTTGATTTTTTCGATACCCCACTCGATGGTTCCGCGTTCGGCTACCTGACCCGAACCGGGACGCTGTTCCGGCAAATTCAGCGGAATGCCGGGGTCGGGTGCAAGGACGGCGACCTCGGGCAGTTCGGCAAGGGTTTGGGCCAACGCGGCATCGGCCCGGGACACAGCGATGGCATTGACGAGGTAGAAACTGTTGACAAACGCGCCGCGCTCGCGCAGGATACGGCGCGCGCGGGCCTGGCTTCGTTCGGCTGTTTCTACCAAACGGGCATAGACGTAGCGGGCTTTTTCGGTTTTACCGACGATACGTGTCGCCGCACTGATGTCGGCTTTTTCCTGAAAAACTACGAGGATATCAGCCGGCACACCCGAGGCGAACCGGGTTTGCAAGGCAGCGGATATTTTTTGCCGATGTTCGGAAGCAGGGTAGGGGGATTGTGCCGAAATGTGAAAAAAACAAACAAGCAGAAACGCAACGAGCGGCGCACGGTTTAACATGGATTGAGAGCGTAGTGGAGTGATGATGTAATTTGTTTGAACGGCTCAAAAGTACGTTTACGCATCCAATCACTGCATTGGGCGAATGGCCAAAATGAGCAAAGGAGGCTTTCGGCCAAAACTCTACCTTTGCGGGCTTTTTTAAGTGTTTTAGTGTTTTGGTGTTTTAGTATTCGGCACCCACCAAAACACCAAAACACCAAAACACTAAAACACTAAAACACACACAGTACATGAACATCGCAATCGGTTGTGACCATGCCGGATTCCCGTATAAAGACGGGTTGGTAACCATGCTCCAGCGGGCGGGGCACATGGTGCAGGATTTTGGAACGCACTCGCTGGATTCGGTGGATTACCCCGATTTTTCCCATTCGGTGGCGTCCGCTGTAGAGAGCGGACAGGCAGACCGCGGCATCGTGCTCTGTGGGAGCGGTAACGGCGTGGCTATGGTTGCCAACAAACACCAGGGTATCCGTTGCGCTTTGTGTTGGACGGAAGAAATAGCCGTCCTGGCACGCCGGCATAACGACGCGAACGTGATTGCCCTGCCGGCTCGATTTGTACCCGAGATTCTCGCCCAGGCGATGGTGCGTATTTTCCTGACGACCGAGTTCGAGGGCGGCAGGCACGGACGACGGGTAGATAAAATTGCGTGCGGGTGAAGTGTGTAGGTCCAAATTCAGGAAGTTACGTTCGTTGTTGCCGTCAAACGAACAAGTTCGTACAGACGGCAACACGCAGCAATTCAATAATATCAGGCAGTGACATCTGCCGGCTTTCCTATTTTTTAGTCAAAATCACAGACATTTAGCACGTATGATGAATCGCTTATTGTTCATTTTCCTTTTCGCGGCAACCAGCCTTGGTGCGCAAACTATTGTTGTTGACGACTCGCTCACCTCGTTGCTGGGCCTGCGCCCGCGCTTGTACAAACTGTCGGACGCACGCCCTTTTGGTGAAACCATCACAGAAGCCGATATGCGGTATCTCATTGATACCCTGGCATCCAATACCATGGCCGGTCGTGAGACAGGCGAGCAAGGCCAGCGTTTGGCCGCCGATTTTATCGCCCAACAGTTCAAGGCACTCGGATTGCCCGAAATTGCCGACCGCCGGTCGTACTTTCAAAATATCTACCTGCAGCGGGAATCGTGGACCGACCTTGCCCTCAAAGTGGACGAACAAGAATTCAAAAACCGGACGGACTATTACGTTTACGCGGCCCAGAACAAAAGCCGCCCGGCCGAAAAAATCAAAGAACTGGTATTTGTCGGCTACGGCATCGAAGACGGCAAGTACAACGACTACGCTGGTGTTGATGTGCAGGGCAAGGCCGTGATTTTTTACAACGGCGATCCGTTGGACGAAGCCGGGAAATCATTGTTGACCGGCGCGGAGTCCCGTTCTGCATGGACGCTGGACTGGCAACGAAAGGTTCAGTTGGCCACTGACAAAGGCGCGGCAATGGTGTTCATCATTGACCCCGATCTTGAAAATTCCGTTAAAACCAACCGCCGCCAGATGTCGGGCCGCGGCTGGGAACCCTATTCCCCGAACAACACGGCGCCTGTCAAAGTCCTGGCAAACAGCATGTTCGTTTCGACCGCAGTAGCCAATGCGCTGTTTGGGAAAAAAGCGGATCAAGTGGAAGAGGCACACGGCCTTCTGCGCAAACGCGGCAACTACAAACCCGTGAAGGTTAAGGCCAATGCAGAAGTACGCATGGTCAAGGAAAGTAAAACCCTGCAAGGCTCTAACGTGATCGGCTTCATTGAGGGCACTGACGAATCGGTGAAAAACGAATATGTTGTCATCACGGCCCACTACGATCACCTCGGAGAGGCGGGAGGCCTGATTTACAATGGCGCCGACGATAACGCCTCCGGCACGTCGGGTGTAATCGAGATTGCGCGCGCATTTGTCAAAGCGAAAGCGGAAGGAGCCGGCCCGCGTCGCAGTGTGGTGTGCATGCTCGTCAGCGGGGAAGAAAAAGGCTTGCTCGGTTCAAAGTTTTATGTGGACTTCCCTCTTTTTTCGCTCGCGAATACGGTGGCCAATGTTAATATTGATATGATTGGTCGCGTGGACAGCCGCCATGCTGACAACCCGAATTACATCTACGTGATTGGTTCCAATCGCATGAGCACCGAACTGCACGAGATCAATGAATACGCAAATGCCGTGTATACCCAACTGGATCTCGACTACAAGTATAACGACCCCGCTGATCCCAATCGCTATTACGAGCGCAGCGACCATTACAATTTTGCCGAACGGGGTATTCCGGCGATCTTTTTCTTCAACGGCACGCACCCCGATTACCATAAACACACCGACACACCCGACAAGATTGACGCCGCCGCCGCCGCCAAACGCGCTCAACTTGCCTTTTATACGGCTTGGGATATTGCCAACAGGCCGAGGCGGATACTCGTGGATGTAAGTAAATGATGAATGATGAATGATGAATGAGTGGCGAATAATCTACGAAACTCATCATTCATCATTCATCATTCATCATTCATTTACGGGCTGATCTTCGCGTACACAATACCCACGATCACACCCTGAAATACGCCATAGAGCAGCCACGTCATTACGATCGGAAAAGAAACCGACAGCGAGCTGAACGTGATCCACATGGAAGGCAGGGTGGCGATCAGGCCGTACACCAAGCCCATCTCCATGCCGCGCCACCAAAACGGGCCGTGAAACAGAGACTTGAAACGCCGCCAGAACCAGGCCAGCGCAAAACTCAGGATGAACGGGTGCAGAAAATAGAGGTACGTTTTGTCGCCCTCCATGTCGAAGATCGGGTTGTAATACTGCTCCGCCATATCCGGGAAAAAATTGACCAGAATCCACAGTGCAGCATAACTGAGTACGAGCAAGATGATGCCCGCGACGAAACCTTTGAGAAGAAACTTTTGCATATTGTTCGATTGATTCGATTAATTCGATTGGTTCGATTGATTCGAATTGGGCCGGAAGGGCTTAGTTGAATCCGATCGGATCAACCTGAATGGTCAGGTCGAAGTGAAAAGTGATCAGGTCGTTTACTTTGATGAGGCCGAACATGGCCGTAGGCGGGTCAATCCCGAATTCGGTCATTTGGATAGCTTCCGAGCCTTTGAGCGCAAACTGATTGTCGGAAATTCGCCGGGCCTGAGCCTTGATGCGTTTTTCTTTGGTCACACCGGTAATGGTCAGGTTGACCCTGGCCTCAACATCGAACCAGCCGGATTCGGAGTTTTTCAAATCTCCTTGTTTGTGTTGCGCCTCCAGCAGGTCAATGATTATCTTCGGATGCTGTTCGGCCAGCAGCGCTTTTTGCAAGTCCCTATCCATCTTTCCGTTCCGGCAGTTAAACTTGCGGGTTGTCATACCCAGTCGGGCATTTTGGAACCTCGACGCGACATCGCCGGTCTCTACTTCCAATTCCTGGAAAACAAACTGATCCTCGCAGTCGCAAGTGAACTTGTTCACGTTCGTCGTGCCTTTTAGGAACAGTTTGCTCGGCTTGACGATGGAGTAGCGCTTTTTTTCGGGCGGAAAAACCGGCGCGAATGAAACTGCGCTCTGTCCAACAATTCCAACAAAAACCAGAAGCAGAAAAAACCGGTACTTTTTCATTTTTGATCTGTATTTGATTGGATGGGTTAGAAGGTTTCTGGTTAGAAGGTTTCTGGTTAGAAGGTTTCTGGTTAGAAGGTTTCTGGTTAGCCTAACTTGGGAAAACCAGAAACCTTCTAACCAGAAACCTTCTAACCTTCAAACCTTCAAACTTAATTAGAACCCAATCACGGCTTCAACCATGAATCCGCTGACTTTACCTTCATTCCGATAATCCAGAACGGGGAAGTCGGTATAGTTCTGAATCATGTATTCGAACTTGAGGAGCAGGTTTTTGGTCGGGAACCAACCTGCTGCGAATGCCAGGCGGTCAATACCAACTTCAGCCTGAGCACCGGCCGTTTTTCCGGTATCGTTGGCACTGTAGCGAACACCATTGGGCTCACTGGTTACTTTGGTGTAACGAGCGCCGATATACATTTGTTCGTTCGGCAGGAAGCGATACACACCTTCGGCCATGATCTGGCTGGAAGCGCGGTCGTTCCACTCACCGCGAAGCGTGTCGCCATATACAGCGCCGTTCACGATGTCATACGAACCGAATATTTCCAGGCCTTTGAACTTGATGAACGGGCTGATCGAGATGGCCATAACGCGGTTCGAAACACTGGGGTTAAACCTGCCGGAGGTGAAGTTCGGGCCTGCTTGTGTTGCCGGGTTCGACGGAGAGGTGCCAATCGAAATCGGCAAGCCGCCGATTCTGGCCGGTTCCATGATACCGAAGTAGTGCGAGCCGGTACGGTCGCCCGCAAACATCGTGTTGCTGGTCGAGTTCGGGTTGTTGTACACCGAAGCCGACAGGCGGAAGCGGAAGTCATCACTGAACTTGTTGTCGTACGCCACTTTACCAAAAATGGAAGGCGAACGTTTGTTCGGCACAACGCCAAAGGAGTTGTTGGCTTCCGGTGTTTGTACGATGTTGCCATTGATAAAGCCGGAGGTCATACCGGCCATTACCATGAAACCGTCGGCCGGGAAAACATACACTTCGCCGCCAATCTCTGTGGTGAAAGCATCCAGAATGCCGTTCTCTACAAACGGGTTGAACATCGTATTGCCACCATCGGAACGGCGGAATTGCATATCGCCGAAGTTCGGTTGGAAGTGGCCGATTTTTACGCGCACATAGTCCGTGAACCACTGCGGGTTGTCAAACATCGGAAGTTTGTCAATCTGAATGTACCCGCCTTTAACCCAAAACTCGGAGTGGTGGCGAGCCGACATGTAGTTTTCCAGGCAAACCCGGATACCATCGCCGATCTGCATGTCGAAGTTCAGGTTTGCCATGGCAAGGTTGAAGCCCGACAGGGTGGAAGACAAGGAATCTTCTGCCGGAATCGAACCATAAAGAAAATTCTTGTTTACGGGATTATTTGCAGTAGAGGCCACATAAAACGCTTTGTTCTCGCTGGTCAACTGTTGAAAATCCTGGGTAAAGGAACCACCGATGCGAATTTTGAAGCCCGTGTACTCCGGCTGTTCGGCTTTTTTGGATGGCTCAAACGTGTTGATGGCATCCTTGTCCCAGCCGCGGTAATATTGAAGGTCGGGTTGTTGAGCAAATGCCCACGTTGCACTAAAAAGAAGCGCGAAAATCGAGACTATCAGGTTGTTTTTCATAAAAATGAAAGTTGTTTTGTTCAAGAAACAGTTGGTTGAAACGATAGAAATATGGTCGGTTATGAGGGCTTAAGTGTTACTTTGAAGAGTACTTCCACCTCGTCGCCTACGGTTATGGTACCGAGCAGGGCTGTTGGGCGTTTCATTTTGAAGTCGGTCAGTTTCAGTTTTTTCGAACCCGTGAAGGTGATGCTGCCGTCGGCCTCAACTTTGCCGCGCACCGTCATGTCAATTTTGTTGGTAGCGCCGGCCATCGTCAGTTTGCCAGAAGCGGACACGTCGTAGCCGTCGCCTTTTTTGCTCACGGTTGCGCTTTCCAGCTTGTAGGTGATGTAGGGGTTGTCGCTCGCGTGGAACGCGTCGTAGGTCTTGTTGTCCATCACCCTACCCTTGGTGCTTTTGATCGCTTTTACAGGAATTTCAACCGTGAGCGACTGAATGGACTGAAGCCCGGCAGCGTCGGCCGTCATCGAACCGTTTGCTTTGAGTTCCTTGACGGAGGATTCCCAGTCGTGCAGATTGGACGTGCCCTTGATGGACATGGTAAATGTGGCTGTGCCGAAACCGCTCTGGCCAAAGGCATACGAGAGCGCGAACATGAACAGGAAAGCAAATTTGATTTTCATCTTGAATAATTTTTGCACAAATGTATCGGCACGAGAAAAGGCCGTTAAGTGACTTGCGTTAGGCCCTGCTTTGATCTTTGTCATGTAGTACCTTTGCCGTCCGACACAAAAACAAACTTGTATAGTCCAATGGCTTTCCGCATCCTGCTTTCCGTTTTTGGCCTCTTGGTGACTTTTCCAATGCTGGCCCAAAAATTTCCTGAACACCGGGAAAAGATTGTGAACAACGATGGCCAGGCCCTGCTGGTTAACCTCGCCGGCGGTATCCACTGGCCCGGAGGGGATATGGCCGACCGGTTCGGGTCTACCGGTAGTTTTGGCGGCGGGGTTGAGTGGGTCACAGCCAATAACCTGTTTTTTGGGTTAGACGGACACTATATGTTTGGCGCCGATGTCAAGGAAGACCCGATTGCTATCCTGCGCACGCCCGAAGGCGATATCATCGGGAACAACCAACTGTTGGCCGAAGCGTCTCTGCGTGCACGCGGCTACTACATCGGCGGCTCCATCGGAAAACTCTTTCCCATCGGGAAGCGCCGCTCCGGCATTCGCCTCAGCCTCGGCGTCGGTATGCTGCGACACTGGATTCGGGTGCAGGACGACGGCAACAGCATCGTACAAGTCACCGGCGAATACGAAAAAGGCTACGACCGCCTCACCGGCGGGCTGGCGCTCAGCCAATTCATCGGCTGGCAACACCTCGGCCCCGACCGCCGCTCCAACTGGTTCATCGGACTGGAGTTCAGCCAGGGCTTCACCAGCACCCTGCGCTCCTGGGACATCAGCGAAATGCGCAAATTGGACGGCAGTCGTACCGACCTTCGCTTCGGCATTCGGCTGGGCTGGACGCTGCCGTTTTACCAAAAACCCGCCGACCAAATCTATTATTGATGCAGTGGCTGTACGATGGCGTAATTTTTTTGCTCACGGGTATTCTGCACGTGGCTGCGCTTTTTCATCCCAAAGCGCAAAAATGGGTGGCGGGCCGTCGGGACTGGCGTGCACGCGTCTCTGCCACTTTTGAAAAAAAAAGCCGGGTGTTGTGGGTGCACGTTTCGTCGCTTGGCGAGTTCGAACAGGGGCGACCTGTCATCGAGGCGTTCCGGGAACGGTTTCCCGATTGGCAGATCGTGCTCACGTTTTTTTCCCCCTCGGGGTACGAGATTCGGAAAAACTACCCCCTAGCCAATCTCGTGTGTTACCTGCCCGCCGACACCCGCCGGAACGCCCGCGACTTCCTCGATCGAATCCAGCCCGATGCGACTATTTTCGTCAAGTACGACTTTTGGGCAAACTACCTGTTTGAACTAAAAAAACGCACCGTCCCCACCCTGCTCGTCTCTGCGCTGTTTCGCCCCGGGCAGCCGTTTTTCCGTTGGTACGGCAGCCTTTGGCGGCAAATGCTCGGCTGCTTCACCCACATTTTTGTACAAAATGAAACCTCGGCGATGTTGCTCCGGGACATTGATTTTCACAAAGTAACCGTGGCCGGGGATACGCGCGTGGATCGGGTGTTGGCGCTGGCACCCCCCCCCCCAACCCCTCCCCCAAATGGGAGGAGGGAAATATCCCATAAGGTGGAAGAATCTCTCAACAAGGAAGCCCAACGGACAGCAAATACTGAAAACCAAGAACAACGCGCGATCAAGCCCTCCTCCCCGTTGGGGGAGGGGATGGGGGTGGGGTTGATCGCCGGCAGCACATGGCCCGCCGACGAGGATATCCTCCTGCCTGTTTTGCACGATCCCACGTTTGCCCAACTGCGCTGGATCATTGCCCCGCACGAGCCGTCTGAAAAGCATTTGGCCCAATTGCTGCCGCGTATCAAACGCCCCTGGGCGCGGCATTCTGCCTGGGGCGGCGCCCCGACCGATGTGTTGATCATAGACAGTATCGGCCTGCTCAACACCCTGTACCGGTATGGACGGGTAGCCTACATAGGCGGTGGATTCGGCAAGGGCATCCACAACACCCTGGAACCGGCAGCCTTCGGGCTACCCATCATTTTCGGGCCGAACTATGAAAAATTCGAAGAGGCCCGGCAGTTCGTGGCGCGGGGCGGAGCATTTCCGGTACACAATGCCTCGGAACTGGCGGAGGTGCTGAAAAAACTGGAAGACCCGGAAGTGTACCGGCTGGCCTCGGCGGCTGTGGCGGGCTACCTGGAGGAAAGTCGAGGAGCGACGAGGGCCGTTTTGGCTTTTTTGGAACTTCAGTTGTTATCTTTGCAGACTAAAAATTGAATAAGTATGGAATTACGCCACCCGCAATTTTCCCGTATTACCATGAACCACAAAGTATGTACCGGCAAACCCTGCATTCGCGGCATACGTTTTCCGGTTTCCACATTACTGGCCTATCTGGCAGGGGGTATGACCCATGATGAATTGCTGGAGGACTTTCCGTTTTTGGAGAAGGAGGATATTTTGGAGGCGTTGGCTTTTGCAGCGCTGGCTATGGATGAGCGTTTTTTGTCTCTTCAACCTGCCGTGGCATGAGATTCTTGCTGGATGTCGGGATTTCACCTCGTTTGGGGAAACTACTCGAAGCAGATGGCCATGATTTTCGTTATGTGCCTAAAGGAGCATTCGTTGTCATTGAGGAATATTCTGTTCGAATCAGAGTTTTACCAATCGGAGACTGACAAAAAGTGCTCCTGTTACCTGCAATTCACCCCCTTTCCCTACCTTCGCGCCGCATTTTTTCAAACACACTTTCCAAAGTCAACATACACGTTCGTTCCATGCAAGGATCTACCATTACCATCAAACGGGGCAAACTGAAAGTCCCCAACGACCCCATCATTCCGTTCATTGAAGGCGACGGCATTGGCGCCGACATCTGGGCCGCTTCCGTACGCGTGATCGACGCTGCCGTGGAAAAAGCCTTTGGCGGCAAAAAGAAAATCGTGTGGCGCGAAGTGCTCGCCGGCGAAAAGGCATTTAATAAAACCGGCGAATGGCTGCCGCAGGAGACCCTCGACGTGATCAGCGAATACAAAGTGGCCATCAAAGGCCCGCTTACCACGCCTGTGGGCGGCGGCATCCGCTCGCTCAACGTGGCCCTGCGCCAGCAACTTGACCTGTACGCCTGCGTGCGTCCCGTGCGGTGGTTCCGCGGCGTGCCAAGCCCGGTCAAGGAACCCGGCCTGGTGGACATGGTCATTTTCCGCGAAAACACCGAGGACATCTACGCCGGCATCGAATACCTCCAGGGTACGCCGGAATGCCAAAAAGTGCTCGACTTCCTGCAAAACGAAATGGGTGTCAAAAAAATCCGTTTCCCCAAAACGGCTTCCATCGGGATAAAACCGGTATCCGTGGAAGGCACCGAACGCCTCGTGCGCTCGGCGTTGGAATACGCGTTCAAATACAAGCGCAAATCCCTGACGCTGGTGCACAAAGGCAACATCATGAAATTTACCGAAGGGAAGTTCAAGGATTGGGGTTATGCGCTCGCCGAACGCGAGTACGGCGACCGTGTGTTCACCTGGGCCGAATACGACCGCATCAAAGAGGCCAAAGGTGAAGATGCCGCCAACAAGGCCCAAAGCGATGCCCTCGCGGCCGGTAAGATGCTCGTCAAAGACGTAATTGCCGACGCATTTCTCCAGCAAATCCTGCTCCGCCCGGCCGAGTACGACATGGTGGCCACCCTCAACCTGAACGGGGACTACCTCTCCGATGCACTCGCAGCGCAGGTCGGCGGTATCGGCATCGCGCCCGGCGCCAACATCAACTACATCAGCGGCCACGCCATTTTCGAGGCTACCCACGGCACAGCGCCTAAATATGCCGGCAAAGACATGGTGAACCCCTCGTCCGTGATTCTTTCCGGTGTGATGATGCTCGAGTACATGGGTTGGACCAAAGCCGCCAAACTCATCGTCAAAGGCATCGAACGTTCGATCCGCAACAAACGCGTAACCTACGACTTCGAACGCCTGATGAAGGGTGCCACCAAGTTGAAGTGCTCCGAGTTCGGAAACGAAATCATCAAGAATATGTAATTTTTTGAAGTTAGAAGGTTTCTGGTTTGAAGGTTTCTGGTTTGAAGGTTTCTGGTTTGAAGGTTTCTGGTTATCGAATCAACCAGAAACCTTCAAACCAGAAACCTTCAAACCTACAAGTCATCGCACCAGTAATTTGTCTGCGCACAGCACCTCGTTCGCAGCGCTCCGCACCAGCAAAAAATACACTCCCGGCGCGTTTGGCGCCAAATTGCTATAGCCGGTCAGAACGGCCTGCTTACCCAGTGCATCCCACAGTTCGATGCGGGTTTTTCCCTGAATTTCTTTCGCATACCGAATCGGCTGTCCGGCGGCTGCCGGATTCGGCGACACCCGGCAGGGCGGCACTAGATTTTCGGCGGGTTCTTTTACCGGCAAAAATACCGGTGGCAGCCATTGCGCCACGCCAAAGCGGTACAATCTGGGAGGGATCGTAATCGTCTGGCCGAGGATACTCACCGTCAGTTCTTCGTTGGAAATATAGCCGCTGCCGCTATCGCGGAAACATACCCCCTCCACCTGGCCGGAAAACGGCGCCAGTCCCAGCCCGATGCGGCGTTTGTTGCCGTTGAAAAACAGCCCGCCGGCGTGGTCGAACAACAGCCAGGCGAACAGCGCGCCGTTGTCGGTGCGGTACCCCAGCAGCAGTACCACGCCCGGGCCGGAAATGTCGGCTCCGGTAATGAGTCCGTCGGCGGGCAGGGTTTCGCGCTTGCGGGCGAGGTGGGCGCCGGCCACAGCCGGAAGGGTGTAATGCACCGTTTGCAGCCCGATCCAGTCCTTGGTGAACAGGTGCAGCGAGTCGTCGCGCCAGAGCATGGCCTCGCAGTCGAACCGGGTGTTATTGGCGCCTTGCGGCGAAAAATCGGACTGGTCTTCGTAGGCAAATTCGATCAACGCTACCGCTGATGCCGGCACCGTCACGTCGCTCCCGGCGGGAATGGCCGCGAACGGGATTTTGTAGATTCTCAGGTCGGTGCGATTGCCGTTTTCGTTGTTCCCGAAGTCGCCGATGTAGAAATTGACGCCATCGAAGGCGAGGTCTTCCCAGTCCACGTTGGTGGCTCCGCCGATGCGCACCGTTTGCACGATAGTGAACGAAATCGAGTCGATCTGGTACAGGGCGGCTTCGTTTCCGCCGTCGTTATGCGTCCACAACCTGCCGCCGGCAAAGACGAGTCCGGAGGTTTCCTTCACCGTGTCGGAAAGTCCGGTGGCCTGCGCAAGGGTGTAGTTGGTGGCCGGGTACAGGCAACTGCCGTCATTGACGGAGGCGGCGGGGTTGTAGTTGGTGGCTTGCGGGTCGGGGCAGCCGGGTTGGGCGGTGGCGGCGGTGGCGAAGAAAAGGTGCAGGAGGAGGAGCGGGTGTTTGAGCATTGGCAGAGTTATTTGACTGCCTGCAAAGGAACGGAAAGTATTGCCCTGTGAAGAGGCGAGCAAGACTCCCCAACCTCACTCCGCCCCCTGACCCGCATCACCCCAAATAGCAGCCCGCGTGGCCACCTTTGCTTTCGTGCCAAAACACAGCAACACCATGCCGACCTTCATCAAAAATTTCTCCGAAATCTCCATCCGCGACCTCGCCCTCGTGGGCGGGAAAAATGCCTCGCTGGGGGAAATGTTCTGCCAACTCACGCCCAAAGGTATCCTCGTGCCCGACGGCTTTGCCGTCACCTCCGAAGCCTACGGGGTTTTTCTGGACGAAAACCACCTGCGCAAACCGCTGGACGACCTGCTCGCGCAATTGGACAAGGCCGACTTTTCCAACCTCGAATCCATCGGCGCCGAGGCCCGCGCGCTGATTCTGGACGCTGCTGTGCCCAAAACCGTTGAGGCCGCCATCGGGCAGGCGTACCGCGACTTGTGCGCCCGCGAAGGCGCCGACATTTCCCTTGCCGTGCGCAGCAGCGCCACTGCGGAGGACTTGCCCACGGCCAGTTTTGCCGGCAGGCTCGAGAGTTTTCTGAACATCCGCGGCGAACAGGAACTGCTCCGTGCCGTACACCGCTGCTTCTCCTCGCTGTTCACCGATCGCGCCATCAAGTACCGCGAAGATCAGGGCTTCGGCAACCGCAATGTGCTGCTCTCCGTGGGCGTGCAAAAAATGGTGCGCTCCGACCTCGCCGCATCCGGGGTGGCGTTCACGCTCGACCCCGACACGGGTTTCGACAAAGTCGTGGTGCTCGACAGCATCTATGGCCTCGGCGAAAACATCGTGCAGGGACGCTCCACCCCCGACGAGTTCGTGTTGTTCAAACCGCACCTGGACTCAGTGTTCAACCCGGTTATTTCAAAAAAAATCGGGGAGAAGGAATGGACGATGACCTACACCGACCATGCCCGCTCCGGCGAAACAGTGGCGAATAAACCCACGCCCGCCGACAAACGCGACGCGTTTTCCCTGTCCGACGCCGACGTGCTGACCCTCGGACGCTGGTGCGCCGACATCGAGCGCCACTACAACAAACCCATGGACATTGAGTGGGCAAAAGACGGCCTTTCCGGCAAACTGTATATCGTGCAGGCCCGTCCCGAAACCGTGCATGCCGGCAAACACAAACAGACCGTCGTACGCGCGTTTCAGATTAAAACGAAGGGAAAACAACTCGCGGAAGGCATCGCACTCGGCGACAAAATTGCTTTTGGCCGGGCCAGGTTGCTGCGCTCGCCACAGGAGGGGCACCTGCTGCAAAAAGGCGAAGTGCTCGTGACCGACATCACCAATCCCGACTGGGACCCGATCCTGAAACGCGCCGCCGCCATCGTCACCAACAAGGGCGGACGCACCAGCCACGCCGCCATCGTGGCCCGCGAACTGGGCACTGTGGCTATCGTCGGTTGCGGCGACGCGACGGATAAAATTCACGACGGCGACCTGATCACCGTCAGTTGCGCCGAGGGCAAAACCGGGTTCATCTACGCCGGCAAGGCAGAATGGACGGAGCAGGAAAAGGACATTTCCAACCTGCCCATGCCGCGCACGGCGCCCATGCTTATCCTTGGCGATCCCTCGCTGGCGTTCAAACAGTCGTTTTTGCCCAACCGCGGCGTCGGCCTGCTGCGCATGGAATTTTTGATCACCCACCATATTGCCATACACCCACTGGCGCTCACACGTTTTGAGCAGATCACCGACGCCGGAGTGCGCACCGAAATCAGCCGCCGCACCCGGCACTACCGCGACAAAAAGGACTACTTCGTGGACAAACTCGCGCAGGGCGTGGCCACCATCGCGGCGGCTTTCCACCCGAACGACGTGATCGTGCGCATGAGCGATTTCAAAAGCAACGAGTACGCCAACCTGATCGGCGGCAGGCAGTTTGAGCCGGCCGAAGAAAATCCGATGATCGGCTTCAGGGGCGCCTCGCGCTACTACTCGCCGCTGTACAAGGACGGTTTTGCGCTCGAATGCAAGGCCATGAAACGCGTGCGCGACGAGATGGGCTTCACCAACATAAAACTGATGATTCCCTTTTGCCGCACGGTGGAGGAAGGCGAACAGGTGGTGGCTACCATGCGCGAGTTTGGCTTGGAACGCGGCCAAAACGGCCTCGAAATTTATGTCATGGTGGAAATACCGAGCAACGTGCTCTTGGCCGATCAGTTTGCCGAAGTGTTCGACGGGTTCTCCATCGGCTCCAACGACCTCACGCAACTCACCCTTGGCCTCGACCGCGACTCGGCGCTCGTGAGCGGTTTGTTCAGCGAAAAAAATCCGGCGGTGATGCGGCTCATCGCCTCGGCTATTCGGACGGCGCGGGAAAAAGGCATCAAAATCGGACTGTGCGGTCAGGCGCCCAGCGACATGCCGGAGTTCGCGCAGTTTCTGGTGAACGAGGGCATCCACAGCATCTCGTTCAACGCCGATGCGCTGCTGAAGGGCATTGAGAATATGAATGCGGCGGAGGGGTAAGCGCGTGAGAGGCTGGCCTCATAAGCCCGCGCTGTATTCTATGGTTGACTGGCTAATGCGCTTTTTTGACAGGATTCACAAGATTTACAGGATTTTGAACGGTGGTACCGCCGAGCCTCGGCTATGCATAAAATTCCGCTTGCGAATTGGGCGGGGACAAGCCCCGCCCTATGAGAAAAGTGCTAATACACTGATGTGTTCGGTACAGTCAGGTAGGGGCGGGGCTTGTCCCCGCCCAATTCGCAAGCGGCAGGATTATACACAACCAAGGTACGCCGATAGATCTGGCATTCAGTACGCCTCACGAATAAACTCCAGCAAACGCCCCATCTCCTCTTTCCAGGGGCGGTTGGTTCCGACGAAGTTGTTGTGCATAAAACTGAACACCAGCGTTTTGCCTCGTTTGGTCACGATGTATCCGCTCAGGCAATGCACACCGCTCATACCGCCGGTTTTGGCAAACAAGTAGGGTTGACCGTTTTCGCCTGCATACCGGTTGGCGATGGTGCCACTTACACCACCGGAAGGAAACAGGTCGAACAATTGTCTGTGCGGCTGCTCGAGCCACAGTTTGCGCAGCACCAGGGCAAGGTCGTGCGGAGAGATCAGGTTGTAGCGCGAAAGGCCGGAGCCGTCCACCCAGCGCGGGCGCTGGGGTAAGTCGGTGAGCACGCTGTCGAGCATCCAACGGATGATGGTGTCCGATTCGAGTACATTGAATTTCTGCCCGGCGCACACCAACAGCATCTGTTCGGCAATGAAATTGTCGCTCTGGTGCATCATGCGACGCAGCACGGTGTCGAGTGGGGTGGCGTAGTGGGTATGCCAGCCGTCGGGGACGAATTCATATTCCCGGCCGGTCAGTTCTTCCACCGGTCTGCCGAGTGTGTCGGCCAGCAGAGCGCCGAGATCAAAGCCGGTGCGGGTAAACGGAACCCAGCGTGCGGTGTCCTGCGGGGTGGGGTAGGGGGGCAGCGCCCACAGGTTTTCGTGTTCGCGGCGCTTGATCCTGACGGTGTAAAGCGTGGTGTCGAAGTTTTTCTGGAAAAACGGCGGCTCCACCGCATAGCCGCCGACGCTGAAGGTGAAGCGGACAGTATTGCCGTACATGGGCAAAACGCTGCGCTCCGCCGAGTAGGCTTCGGGGTAATCCTCCCAGGCCCAGCCGGGGCCGAAACGTTCCGGTTGCGGCGGTCGAGGCCAAATCTGCACGGTGTCGCTGCGGTTTTTCAACCACCCGTACGCCGATTGCCAGGACTGAAACTGCGGGTGCAGAAACGTCGGGTCGCCGGTGCCGCGCAGGAGCAGGACGCTGCGGTTTTCCGCTTCGTTCAGGACTTGGCGGCGGGTTTGCAGGGCCGGTATGGAGTCGCCGAGAACCTGCAGGCAAGTTGCCAGTGTCAGGATTTTCGTGTTGGAAGCCGGGGTAAAATACTTGTCGCTGTGGACATCGGCCAATACCTGGCCGGTTTCCGGGTCGAGCAGGACGAAGCCGGTAAAACTTTTTGCGAAAATGGGCGACTGCTCAATCTGCTTCTCCAGTTTCCGGCCAAAGCAACGACCCGGCTGGCGAAGCGAGGCACAAGCGGAGAGCGTCAGGAGGCCGATTGCCACAACAAGTAAGCCGGCATGCCTCATCGTCCCACCGGATTTTTCTGACCGATTCGCAGGCGTTGCAAGGTGCCCTGCAGCCGGGACTGCCGCGTTTTTTCCTGTTTGGCCGTGATGATCCACTCAACGTATTCCCGTTTGTGGGAAAAACTCAGGGCGTCAAAAAAAGCCTTTTCCACCGGGTTTTGCTCCAGCAGATTTTTCAGGTCATCGGGCAGGCGGATTGTTTTGGTCGCTGAGTCGGCGTACTGAAAAATCTCCCGTTCGGTCTGCGGCTTGGATTCCTCGGCGTGGTCTTTTTCGGTTTTCAGCCGAAAAGAAAACGCCGACCAGGTTTCGTCGAACGAGATCAGGTTGATCCAGCGCACGTCCGGGCGTTGCAGAACCACCTCCCAGCCCTTGTCGCGGGTGAGGTCGGTCTGGATGCCGCTGCTGCCTTTTGGAAAATAGGTCCATACGGGCACACCGGGAGAAATTGCCTGAAAAATTGCCGATGCTCCGTTTTGTACTTCTGCCTGCGTTTTTACGAACCAATGCACCGAGTCGAACGGCAGCGCGGGGTCAATGGAAAACGTAAAGCCGGCGGAGTTTTCCGCAATAACTTGTTGAAAACCAGCAGGCGTGTTCACACACAGCAACGTGTGCGGCGCGCGTATGTGGAGTTTGTTGCGTATGTTCATCCGATCAATCTACTCGCGTATATCGAAGGTGCCGTCGGTGATGACCAGATCCGGCTGACCGTTCGATACGCCGGTAAACTGGAATGTGCCCTTCATTTTTCGGGTGCTGGCTTCCGAAAAGACGACGGTGCCCGACCCGTAGGTGCCCACTGCGGCGTATACAATCGAAGCGGCAGCATCGGATTTGTACTGGGCATCCAGGGTGCCATTGGCCACCGAATATTCCTTGCCCGGTGTAATACCCGACGGCACTGCCAGGATGATAACCGAGCCGTCGGCGGCAGTGGCGGTAATGGTTGTGGTACCAAGGACGTTGACGAACGTGGCGCCACCGACGGTGTTCAGGCTGGCCCAGGCGCGCCCGTCCACCGTAGCAATCACGGTGCCGCTGCCGACAGTGGAGTCGGGGGTTTCGTGGTTTTTGTTGCAAGAGAACGTGCACAACAGGGCACACAGGCCGAAAATAAAGATGGGAGTCTGTTTCACAAACGAGTAGGTTGGATGAACGAAAACAGTTATTATTTTAGATTTTTCAGGGTGCTGAAGTCTATGGCGCCGAGGGCATTCCGCAGGCTTTCCATGCTGCAGCCGCGGCAGTTGCCGTTGATGACGAACCGGCTTTCGGCCAACACGGAAAGTTCGCTGCTTTCGTTCCGTTTGCGGTATTTTTCAAAACTTTTGTACCCGTTGAGCGTAGTGGTGCGTTCGTAGCCGTTGTCGTCTTCTTTGTCCACGGTGATGGTAGACCAGGCGGCCATGCTCATCAGTCCCATACCGAGGCCGCCGGTATCGGTGATCAGAATGCGGAGGTTTTGGCCGTCGGCGTTTTTATAGTCGCCTTCGGCTTTAGAAAATTTGATGCCCATGGCCCCCGCCGACTCTCCGCTTGCATTGGTGCGCTCGTATCCGCCGACTTTTTCAGGAAGGAGTTCCTTCAATTTGCGGAAATTGACCGGTTCCACTGGTTGCCGCAACTCTTCCGTCTGTTTCATGGCCTGTTCGACCTGTTTCATAGCCTCTTGCGGGGTGGTTGGCGCGGTTGGCTGTTCGGCAGCTGTGGTTGCCGGTTCTTTTTTCCCGCCACAGGCGGCGAACGTCAAGGCAAAAAACAAGGCAATGCAAAGGTTGTTTTTCATATCGATCGGTTTAAAAATGACAGAACGATCAGGCTGGTTTGGGCGGTTTTTGGAGCATCTGGGATACGGTAAGCACGAACGCGGGAAGAACAGGGGCGGCTGAGCATACGTCTTCGCCTTGGCAGACCATCATCTGTTTCAATTTTTTGCCCGAGTAAATATGGACTTGTCCAATCAAAGGGAAAATGTGCCAGACAACTTGCACGCCGGCATCCCGGTAGTTTTCCATTTTTTGGTGGATCAGGTTGGCTTGGTCATGGGTGGAGATAACCTCCATAACAAAGGCCGGCACCTGGTTTTCGCCATACGCAGTCGTGGCTATTTGTTCGTCGGTCAGGTAGGCTATGTCCGGGCGGCGGTGGTTGGGGCCGAAAAAAATATCGCCTTCCATGATAAGCATCCCGGCGGTTTTTCCGGCACTGCGCAACGTCTCGAAGGCTCGAAGCAGGTTTTGCACGATGTAAAATTGGGTGTAGTCCATTTGTTTGGATTTGACGACCGTGCCATTGACCCATTCGTATTTGTTGCCGTCTTCCCGATCTTGGTAACGTTTTTGAAACTCATTCCACGAAATAGACCTTGATTTCCCGTTCGGGGTACCTTGGTTTCGTTGTTGAATGGCCGCCGCTGTCATGTTCGTATTTTTTGCAAAAGTATCGCTTATGTTTTTGCCAAACAAACGCCCTGTTCAAACTCCTTCCACGGTCCAGCCGAGGTGTTCAAAAAGCATGATGTATTCCTCGGGAATAAACAGCCGGTCTTCCGGGTTTGGAATCTGGAAGTACTGTTGTGGCGCCAAGATGCGGTTAATTCCGGGCTGGGCCAGGTCAATGACGTAGCGGGTAGGCGGTTTTCGGCGGCTGATAAAGCGCAGTTCGAACGGCTCCAGACGGAGTGGGTCTTGCGGATCAAACACACCCTTGCCGGCCACTCGGGCGGCAAGCACGTTTTTTCGGGCGCTCTTGAGTTTGGAACTATTGCGCACAGTTTTCCAAAAGGTTTCGGGGCGGATATTGGCGGGTGTAAACGGGCTGCCAAGCAGGAAGGGCTGGATGTTGGGCCAGATGAAGTAGGGCATAGCGGCGCCGGACGCCATCTGCCGTTCGTTGTAGCTGAGTTTGGTTACGGCTTTGCCCACGATGGGGTCGTCGAAGTTGGTAATTGAACTATTCAGGTAGCACAAAAGCCGCCCCGTACCGTCGAGGAATTCATGTCCGAAGGCCATAAACATGGTGAATTCTGTGCCTTTTTTTCCACTCAATGTCAAATCACTCTGAAGGATTTCCTCCAGCGCACGCTGGGCGCGTTCGGCATGCCGGGCGTGGTTGGCCGCCACATCATGGCCGTCGCCGATGCGATTTTCGAGGTATTGCATCAGTCCGGCATGGAAATTTAGCCCGTTGCGCCACTTTCCGGAGTTAAAAAACACGTCCCAGCGGTCGTTGGAGAGGCTGACAAAGCTGGTGGCCGGAAGCGGGTAACTGACCTCGGCAGAGTCAATGCCGAGGAATCGGATGCCAATGTTGTCGTTCAATCGGGCTTCCACCGTGTCGCCGTCGTGGACAATTTGTTTAATACTGCCCACCATGGAGCCGTGGTTTCCGAAGTTGCTGGTGCCGATTTTAAAACCATGACTGCTAAGCCCGAGTGCACTCATAGTGAAGTAGTTTTAACGGTTAGGAAAGGAGACTGACGCGCAAATCTAGCTCCATTTTTTCAAAAAAAAGTGAGCCGCCCCGAAATACGGGACGGCTCGTGGGGATGCACATGCTTCATGTGTCAATCATGCAAAATCTCCTTAGTTTGTTGTCATTCACGCACCACCAGGCGCTTTGCTACGACCTGATCGGCTGTTTGTACCAGAACGGTGTATAGCCCCGCAGTAGCTCCAGCCTGCCGGAGGTTGACCTGCAATTCCGCTTCGCCATGCACCCGTTGCTCCCAGATCAGACGCCCAAGGTCGTTGTGGATCGAAACCGTCAGGGTTTCATCGGTAAAATCGGCCAGACCGATGCGTACCCAATCGCTCGTCGGATTCGGCATCAGTGTAACAGTTTTGAGTTTTGAGTTTTGAGTGTCGAGTTTCGAACCCTGCTCGCGGTCATAAACGTGTTCAGCCACTTTTTTCCGCATGCTTTGGTTGCCTGATTCGTTCGGCACGAAGTTGGGAGCCGGCAATACGGTGTACACCTGCGTGTGCTGCTTGTTGTTGCCGCACTGGTCGGTAGCCGTCCAGGTACGCGTTACGGTGTAGCCGGTGGAACAGTCTCCCGCCGACTGAGTTTCCTGAAGCGTTACTGTAACAGAGCCACAGTTGTCAATGGCCACAAGCGTTACCGGCGGTGGTACACAATCGGGCGCACAGGTTACCGTCGCGTCGGCGGGCGGGTTGACAAAATTGGGTGCATGCGTGTCCTGCACTGTTATAACCTGGGCTGTTGTCGTGGCGTTGCCGCACAGATCAGTGGCACGCCAGGTCCGCGTAAGCGTATAGTTGTACAGGCAGTTGCCATTGGTGCGCACCTGACCGAGGTAGGTAATGCTCACATATCCGCCACACGCATCCGAGGCTACCGGATAGCCCTGGGGCGGCGGCGACTGGGTGCACTCAATCGTCGTGTTTTGCGGTACGACGACAAAGGTCGGCGCCGCGTTGTCCCGTACGGAAATGATTTGCGTAGCCGCAGTACTGTTGCCACAAACGTCCGTTGCGCGCCAGGTTCGGCGCAGGTCGTACTGGCCCGGGCAACTGGCGTTGGCAGACGTTTGACCAAGGTAAACGATGGTTACGTTGCCACCACAGTTGTCCGTTGCTGTCGGTGTGCCCACTGGCGGAATCGGGTCGTTGCAGGCAATTGTGATATTTGACGGCACGGTGATCGCCGGTTTGCCATTGTCCACCACCGTGATGCGCTGCGAAATGGATAGCGTATTGTTGCAGTTGTCGGCAGCCACCCATCGGCGCGTCAAGGTGTATGCGTTTGGACATGCACCGTTGGTTTTGGTTTGGCCGATGTACGTGATGGCTACCTCGACGTCGCAGTTGTCGGTTGCCGTGGGCAACGTCGGACTCGGTATGGCATCGCATTGTACTGTCACATTGGCCGGCGGATTCACAAACGCGGGCTTTTGGGTGTCAATGACCGTGATGCGCTGTGTTGCTGTCCGAGTGTTGCCGCAGGGGTCGGAAGCCGTCCATTGCCGCGTCAGTGTGTATGCGTTCAGACACAGTACGTTCGTAGTCGTTTGACCATTGTACACAACCGTTGCCGAGCCACCGCAATTATCTGTAGCAACCGGGCTTCCGGGTGCCGGGATGCTGTTGCATTGCACCGTCACGTTGGCCGGCACGAATGAAAATACCGGCGCCGTGTTGTCTATCAGCGTAATCTGGTGTGTGCAAGTTTCCGTATTGCCGGAGATATCCGTTGCCATATAGGTGCGTACGACTCTGCGCCCCGTCATACATGCCGAAGGCGGATCCAGAAATACATCGTTGACAAACTCTACTGATTGTACCGAGCAGTTGTCCGTTGCCGACACACTGTTTGGATCGGGCGGCAGGTTGCACGATACGGTGATGTTGTTGGGACAACTGATCGTTGGGTCTTCATTATCCACGCCTTGGCTAATAATAGTCGAAGCAGTGGCGGAACATTGATTGCCATACGTGACCGTCACGGTGTACGTGGCTGTCGCCAAACTCATCCACGTGTAGGTAGACCCGGTTACGCCGGTAATATCCAAACTGTTGTCGTTCCAATCAAAATCAAATGGGCCTGCTGCCGCTACCAACGTGGCTGTGATCGTGCCGTTGTTCACGCCGACGCAGGTTGCATCGGTGGCAGAAAAACTAATCGCAGCGCAGTACGGGTCGGTGTCGTTGTTGTGTTCGTCGCCGTTGGTCATCCCGTCGCCGTCGCAGTCGGCGGCCGCCCAAATCGGATTCTGCGGGTCATAACCTGTAAAGCCACCAGGTTGTGCCGGATCGCAGGGATCGAGCGGTTCGCTACTTCCCGTCGCCACGAGCGGTGTGCCCGGGTCGTCGGTTCCGGTGACTTCCTCGCCGTCGTTGAGTCCGTCGCC
>Ga0154020_10001766_pt1 | contig 26535 bp, 25 predicted proteins | sample Klosneuvirus_201_FD_109709 | JGI IMG/M metagenome (GOLD analysis project Ga0154020, IMG submission 109709) | Active sludge microbial communities from wastewater, Klosterneuburg, Austria - Klosneuvirus_20160825_MG | ecosystem: Engineered > WWTP > Aerobic digester > Activated sludge | place...
CGCCACGCTGGCAGGCAGCGGCCACCACATCGTGGCCTCCACCGCCCTGTACGGCGGCTCTCACAACCTGTTGCATTACACGCTGCCGCGTTTCGGCATTCACACCACGTTCGTGCGCCCGGGTGACATCGACGGCTGGCGCGCCGCGATCCGCCCCGAGACCCGGCTGCTGTTCGGCGAGTCGATCGGCAACCCGGGGCTGGACGTGCTGGACATCCCGACCCTCGCTCAACTCGGCCGGGATCACGGCCTGCCGCTGCTGGTGGACGCCACGCTGGCCACGCCCTGGCTGCAAAAACCCACCGACCTGGGCGCCGCGCTGGTCATGCACTCGGCCACCAAGTTCCTCTGCGGCCACGGAACGGTGATCGGCGGGCTGCTGGTCGATGGCGGCAACTTCGACTGGCAGGCCGCCCACGAGGCCCACGGCCGCTGCCCGGAGCTCTGCGAGCCCTACGCCGGCTTCCACAACATGGTCTTCGCCGAGGAAAACACCGTGGCCGCCTTTGCGCTGCGCGCGCGCCGCGAGGGCCTGCGCGACTTCGGCGCCTGCCTGAGCCCACACAGCGCCTGGCTGATCCTGCAGGGGCTGGAGACGCTGCCGCTGCGCATGGCACGGCACGTCGAGAACACGCGCAAGGTGGTCGAGTTCCTGTCGAAGCAACTGCAGGTGGGCCGCATCGCCTACCCGGAGCTCGACAGCCATCCCGACCACGCGCTGGCACAGCGCCTGCTGCCCAAGGGCTGCGGCGCGGTGTTCAGCTTCGACCTGAACGGCGGGCGCGAGCAGGGCCGCGCCTTCATCGAGGCGCTGGAGATCTTCTCCCACCTGGCCAACGTCGGCGACGCCCGCTCACTGGTGATCCACCCGGCCAGCACCACCCACTTCCGCATGGACGATGCCGCACTGGCCGCCGCAGGCATCGGCCCCGGCACGATCCGCCTGTCGATCGGCCTGGAGGACCCGGCCGACCTGATCGAGGACCTGAAGCGTGCCCTGAAGGCGGCCGAGAAGGCGGGCGGCAAGTCAGCTGATCGCAGCGCAGGAGGCCGCGCATGAACATCCGACGCCCCACCCTCCCCGATGTCTACGCCTACACCGGCGGCCGCGTGCCTCTGCTGGGCCTGCCCTGGCTGGTGTTCGTGCACGGCGCGCTCAACGACCACTGTGTCTGGACCTTCCCGGCGCGCTGGTTCGCCCACCACGGCTGGAACGTGGTGGCGCTGGACCTGCCCGGCCACGGCCGCAGCCCGGGTCCGGTGCTGCCGGATGTCGAGGCCTGCGCCGCCTGGCTGCTGAAGCTGCTGGCTGACCAGGGCATCGTGTCGGCCAGCATCGTCGGCCACAGCATGGGCTCGCTGATCGGGCTGGAAGCCGCCGCCCAAGCGGCCGGGAACCGCACCGGACCACAGATCGATCACCTGGTGATGGTGGGCACTGCGGTGCCGATGCCGGTGTCCGACGCCCTGCTGGCCACCGCAGCACGCGATCCGCTCCAGGCCATCGACATGGTGGTGGCCTTCGGTCATGCCCGCTTGGCGGGCGAACCCGGCAACCCGGGCCCCGGCACCTGGCACCAGGGCGCCAGCCGCCAGCTCAACCGCCGCATCCTGGAGCGCTCGGCCGGGGTGGAAGGCTGCGAGCACAACCTCTTCCACCACGACTTCTCGTTGTGCAACCGCTACAACCGCGGGCTGGAAGCGGCCGATGCGGTCGCCGCTTCCGGCCGCACCCGCAGCCACCTGGTGCTGGCGCGGCGCGATCGCATGACGCTGCCGAAGGCGGCGACCGAGGTTGGCCGCCGGCTGGGGGCAGAGACACAACTGCTGGATCTGCCCGGCCACGACCTGATGCAGGAGGACCCGGAGGGGTTGCTGCGGGCACTGCGCGCCGCGCTGGGACGCTGAGTTGCCTCAGGCCGACGGCAGGTGCCTTGCAACGCCGGCCTCGTCGTTTGCCAGCCTGAACAGCTGAAGGCCCTGCTCGAGCTGCTGCGCCTGCTGGGCAACAGCGGTGGAGGCGGCGCTGAGCTCCTCCACCAACGCGGTGTTCTGCTGGGTCAGTGCGTCCATGTGGGCCACCGCCTCGTTGACCTGGGAGATGCCCGAAAGCTGCTCGGACGAACCGCTGTCGATCTGTGACAGCAGCTCGTTGAGGCGGTGCACCGAGCCGAGCGCCTCATCCATGATGGTGCATGCCTGTCCAGCGTGCAGGCTGCCGGCCTCCACGGTAAGACCGGACTCCTCGATGAGCTGTTTGACCTCCCGGGCTGCGGCGGAGGTTCGCTGCGCCAGCGAGCGCACCTCCGCTGCCACCACCGCAAAGCCCCGGCCCTGCTCGCCTGCGCGCGCCGCCTCCACCGCGGCGTTGAGCGCCAGCAGACTGGTCTGGAAGGCGATGCCATCGATCACCTGGATGATCTCGCCGATGCGCTGCGACGCGCTCTGGATGCCGTGCATCGTCGCGTTGGCCTGCCGAACCGCCTCGGCGCTGCGGCCGGTGATGCCGGCCACCTCTGCGGCGAAGCGAGCGGCGCCGCTGGCGGTGTGGCTGTTCTGCCGCACGGTGCCGGTGATCTGCTCCATCGAGGCGGCGGTCTGCTCCAGGCTGGAGGCCTGCGATTCGGTGCGGCTGGACAGATCCTGGTTGCCCTGTGCCAGATCGCCCGCGGTGCCGCGCAGTTCACGCGCGCCAACACGGGTGTCCTGCACCATGGAGGCGAGGTTGACCGCCACCTGGCGCAGTGCGCGCTCGCAGCGGGCGAACAGGCCTTACTGGCGCCGCGGGTCGGCGAAGCGCAGGTCACCGGCAGCCAGGCGGTTGGCCTGAGCCAGCAGGTCCTCGACCGGCGCAATCAGCTGGCGCCGTCCCGCCCAGGCCAGACCGGCCAGGACCAACGTCGTACCCAGCACTGCTGTCAGAAGCGTCGCCAGGCCTCCACCCGCCATGCCCACCGCCTCGGTCGCCACCGTCGCAGACAGTGCCGCGCCGAGAAGCAGCAGGCAGAGCTGCATCATCGGCCCGGGCTGCAGCACACGCGTCAGCCGCGCCAGGGGTCGCAGGGACTGCACTTCGCCACGGTGCACCCGCCACTGCGGGAGGCGGCGCTGTGCGTCCTCGCTCAGCCGGGTGTAGGCAGCTTCGGTGCGCTCGATCAGGTCGCGACTGGCGTGGGTGCGCACGCTGACATAGCCGGTGACCTGGTCGCCGTCTCGCAGCGGCGTGACGTTGGCCACCACCCAGTAGTGGTCACCATCCTTGCGCCGGTTCTTCACGGGTGCCGACCAGGGAAGACCGGCACGGATGGTGGCCCACATGTCCCGGAAGGCCTCTTCCGGCATGTCCGGGTGCCGGATCAGGTTGTGCGGCTGACCGATCAGCTCGTCGCGTGAGTAGCCGCTCACCTCCACAAAAGCGGGGTTGCAGTAGGTGATCCGGCCTCGGGTGTCCGTGGTGGACACCAGGGAGAATCCGGCCGGCAACGGGTACTCCCGTTGCGTGACTGGCAGATTTCGGCGCATGTTCCATCCCTTCTTCGCTGTCCCGATCCAGGACAGCGCCTGGCCGCAGTATTCCCAGCCCTTGGTCTGGGTGGTCAGCGAAATCAGGCCGAAAAGGGCGACAGTTTCAAGCGTGGCTTGACAGGACCAGTGCATCCGCCAGCGACACCGCCTTCCAACCCAGACGCTGCCTCAGCTCCCGGTTGGCAGAGTGCGGCGCAAGCAGCAGTCGATCGAGCAGCGGCTCCAGCGGGGTGGCGGTCGGGTCCACCAGCAGCACCAGCCGCGGCTCGCCTGCTTCCTCCAGGCGGCCCACCCAGTCCAGCTGCGCGAGCAGTTCCATCACCGGGTCGATCTGCAGCGGATCCACCCGCAACGCCTCGGCCAGCCCGGCCAGCGAGACACCGCGCTGTACCCCGCCACGGGCCTGCTGCAGAGCCTGCAACAGGCGCAGCGCCAGCGTCAGGCGCCACCCGGGCAGCGGGTCCTGCCTTTGCACACGCATGTCCAGGCTGGGCGCGTAGGCTGCCATCACGGCACCGAGCAGCACAATCACCCAGCTCGCATAGATCCACACCAGCAGGATCGGCAGCGCCGCGAAGGCCCCGTAGATCGTGGTGTACAGCGGGGCCATGCCCAGGTACCAGGCCAGCACACGTTTGGCCAGATCGAACCCCAGCGCCACAAACACCCCGCCGGCCCAGGCGTGCACCCAGCGCACCTGGGTGTTGGGAACATAGCGGAACAACGCCGCCATGCCGCCGGCCAGGAGGGCGAACTCGAACACGTCCAACAGCCAGGCCACCCCCCCGGGCAAGGCGGCCGTCAGCCCCTTGGACACCGACAGCGCATAGGAGGTGATGGACAGGCTGACACCCAGCACCAGCGGTCCGAGTGTGGCCGCCGCCCAATAGACCAGCACCCGCTGGGCGATGGGCCGGGGCTTGCGAACACGCCAGATGGCGTTGAGCGTGCGGTCTATGGTCAGCAGCAGTGCGATCGCGGTGAACCCCAGCACCACCAGGCCCACCGCCCCCACCCGATGGGCCTTGCTGGCAAACAGGGTGAGCTGCTGCAGCACCGGCCGGGCAATGGCGTCGGGCACCAGGTTCTGCACCAGGTAAAGCTCCAGCGCCTTGCGAAAACTCCCGAACATCGGAAAGGCGGTGAAGATCGCAAAGGTCACCGTCACCAGCGGCACCAGCGCAATCACGGTGGTGAAGGTCAGGCTGCCGGCGGTCACACCCAGGCGGTCCTCCCGGAAACGCTGCCGCAGGGTGGACAACGTGGCCAGCCAGGGCCATCGGCGCAGCGATCGGCCGGCACGCTGCAGCGCCGAGCGCCAGACCGCCGAGCGGTGGAGAAAGGACTCGGAACCGGGAAAAGTCATGCTGGCTATGATGCCAAAGCCCGGCGGCCTGCAGCGCCGTGCACTCGCGTCGCGCCCCCGCGCGCTCCCTTTCCCCAGCCCATCGGCCCGGCTCCGTGTCCCGCACACCCGCACCTGCTCCACATTCCGTTCCTGCTGCCGCAGCCCCCGTCTCCCCGGCACGGCCCAGTCGCGCGGTGGCGTTGAGCCGACTGGCCGCTCTGTGCACCTGGGCCGCACTGGTCGGGCTGTGCCTGGGCTGGGAGTTGGCCTGGGCCCCCACCGGGCGGGGCACACTGGCCTTGAAGGTGCTCCCCCTGCTGGCCGCCCTGCCCGGCCTGTGGCGGCTGCGCCTGTACACCTACCGCTGGCTGTCGCTGGCGGTGTGGCTGTATGCGGCCGAAGGCGCCATCCGATTGAGTGACCCCGGCCTGGGCCGCCACCTGGCGGCTGCAGAGATCCTGCTCTCGGTGCTGCTGTTTGCAGCCTGCGCAGCCCATGTGCGGCTGCGACTGGCCGATGGCCGGGCACTTCAAGGCACGGGATCGGCCGGCCACGCGCCCCCGTTGCCGTAACGCCAGCGGAACTCCGCGCTGCGCTGCCCCCCTTCACGGACCCGACGCCCGATGCAATCCTCCGACCTGCTCACCTCACTGCGCCACCTGTTGGGTGAGGCCCATGTGCTGCAGGAGGGCAACCTGGACGCCTACCTGCTCGACTGGCGCAAGCGCTGGCAGGGCCGTGCGCTGGCGGTGGTGCGCCCGGCCGATACAGCCCAAGTGGCCCAGGTGGTCAAGCTCTGTCGGGCCGCCGGTGTGTCCATCGTGCCCCAGGGCGGCAACACCGGCCTGGTCGGTGGAGGTGTGCCCGACGCCAGTGGACGGCAGATCCTGCTGAGCACACGCCGGCTGCAGCGGGTGCGATCGATCGACGCCGCCAACCTCACGATGACGGTGGAGGCCGGCTGTGTGCTGCAGTCCGCCCAGGCCGCTGCCGAGTCCGCCGGGCTGCTGCTGCCGCTGTCGCTGGCCGCCGAAGGCAGTTGCACGGTCGGCGGCAACCTGGCCACCAATGCCGGCGGTACCCAGGTGCTGCGCTATGGCAACGCCCGCGAGCTCTGCCTGGGCCTGGAGGTGGTGACAACCGACGGCGAGGTATGGAACGGCCTGGCCGGCCTGCGCAAGGACAACACCGGCTACGACCTGCGCCACCTCTTCATCGGCAGCGAGGGCACGCTGGGCATCATTACCGCTGCGGTCATGCGGCTGTACCCGCGCCCGAAGTCCCGGCTGACGGCACTGGCCAGCACCGCCACATTGGAGCAGGCGGTGGCACTGCTGCAGATTGCCCAGCGCCATGCCGACGCAACCTTGACCGGGTTCGAGGTGATGAACCGCTTCAGCCTGGAACTGGTGCGGCGCCACTTCCCCCAGTTGCCTCAACCACTGGCACCTGCGCCCTGGACGGCGCTGCTGGAACTCAGCGACAGCCAGGACGCCGCAGCGGCGCGGCATCGCTTCGAAGGGATGCTGCAGGAAGCGCTGGAGGTCGGCTGCATCGACGACGCGGCCGTGGCCGAGTCGATCGCCCAATCACAGGCCATGTGGCACCTGCGGGAATCCATCTCGCTGGCCCAGGCCGAAGAAGGCTTGAACATCAAACACGACATCTCGGTGCCGGTGTCGCGCATCCCGGAGTTCGTGCGCCGCGCCGATGCGGCCCTGGACGCCAGCCATCCGGGCGCCCGCCTGGTGAACTTCGGCCACCTCGGCGATGGAAACCTGCACTACAACGTTCAGTGCCCGGTCGAAGGTGACGCAGCTACCTTCCTGCGCCAGGAGGAGGAAACCATCAATCACATCGTCTTCGATGCGGTGGCGCACTGCGGCGGCTCCTTCTCTGCCGAACACGGCATCGGCGCCCTCAAGCGCGACGAACTGCAGCTGCGCAAATCGCCGGTGGCCCTCGGCCTGATGCGTTCGATCAAGTCCGCGCTGGACCCCGATGGGCTGTTCAATCCGGGCCGGATGCTCTGACCTCAGCCCGAGAAGCCCGCTACTGCAGCGGTCCCTTGAGAGACTCCGGAATGGGCAACGCAACGACCTCGATGCCCTCTTCGCGCAACGCCTCGCGCTGCTGTGCATCCGCCTGACCACGGATGTTGCGGTGTTCGGTCTCGCCGTAGTGGATGCGGCGGACCTCTTCGGTGAAGCGCGCTCCCACGTCTTCGGTGTTGGCCAGCACCTGCCGGACGACTTGGAGATACTGCGCCTCCAGAGCAGCCACAACCGATGTATTCGCCGCGGTCACTTCGCCTGAGCCAACCTCACGCCCGGGCTGCTCAGGCCGTCCGCCGGCACGGGTCGAGGACGATGAACCCGGGGCGGGCATGGAAGGCGCCTGGCTGCGGCGTTCGCCCAGGTTCAAGCGCGGCGCAGAGGGCAGGCGATCCACCCGGGCGGAGTTGCAGACCGGACACTGGAGCAGGCCACGCTGGGTCTGGGCCTGGTAGTCGCCTTCCGAAGCGAACCAGCCTTCAAACCCATGGCCCTGTTCGCAGCGGAGATTGAACACCTTCATGCGTCGGATGATAGGCCTGAGCCGTCCGCCGCCGAATCACCCTGCTGAGCCTCGACCTCAAAATCGCGTGCAGAGCGCCAGGTCAGAGGCCAGGCACCGGCGCGCCACTGCTGCAGCCAGAGCAGCCCGATGCTGGTCTTGGCATCGGTGACCCGGCCATCCAGCACCCAGCCTGCCAGTTCTTCCGAGGTGGCCGCAAACACGTCGAGGAACTCCCCGGCATCCAGACGCCGCTCCCCGGCCTGTAGACCGCGCGCAAACCAGATCTGGATGTGCTCGTCGCAGTAGGCGATGGCATTGTGGAGTTGCCCGGCATAGGCCCATTCGCGGGCGGTGAAGCCGGTTTCCTCAAACAGTTCGCGCACCCCGCAGACGATGCCCGGTTCACCCGGCTCCAGCTTGCCGGCCGGAAACTCCAGCATCGCCCGGTCCAGCGGATAACGGAACTGCCGCTCCATCACCAGTCGCCCATCATCGAGCAGGGGAATGATCATGACCGCACCGGGGTGGCGCATGTACTCCCGACCGGTGTGACCCCCATCGGGCAGCGTTATCTCGTCGCGGTAGACCTCGAGGAAATGGCCCCGGTAGACTTCCCGGGAGGAGACACACCGCTCTCTCAGGTGGGCATCGTCAGAAGCAAGGCTCTCCAGCGAAGCAATGCTCACGCGGCAGGCTCCGCGCTTGCCCCGGTCACAGCGACCGGGCGTTGCCGACGCAGGTAGCGCCAGACAAAACCAGGAAACGCAAAGGTCAGAAACACGCAACCAAAGACGGCGTAGAACTGCCAGCCTTGCGCGGAAACCTGGCCGGCGCCCGCCTCCAGCAGCCGTCCCAGACCAATCACCAGACCGGCATACAGCGCCAGTTCGAGCAGACGCCAAGCAAAGCTCTTCGGCGAACGCACCGGACCCAGCGCCAACAGTCGCTCATTCAGGAACGGCAGGTTGGCCAGCACCACCGCAGTGATCAGCACCAGCCAGATCGACGTCTGCGCAGAAGCCCCCATGCGCGGTGTCCCTGTCTCAGGTCGCCAGCGCGCGGATGGCCTGGGCGCACATCGCCATCAGACCCCCGGGCAGCAAACCCAGCACCAGCACCGCCGCACCGTTGAGCGAAAGCACAGTGCGTGCGTCGGCAGGCGCCTCGATGCGGCTGTCATCCGTGGCCGCGTCGAAGTACATCACCTTGACGACGCGCAGGTAATAGAACGCGCCGATCAACGACAACACCACCGCAAAGACGGCCAAGCCGATGTGGAAGCTCGTGCCGGTGGACACCAGAGCCTGCAGCACCGACAGCTTGGCATAGAAGCCCACCGTCGGCGGAATGCCGGCCAGAGAGAACATGAACACCGCCATCACCGCCGCCAGCAGCGGGCTGCGCTGGTTCAGACCCGCCAGATCGGAGATCGAATCGGCCTCGAAGCCCTCGCGAGACATCAGCATGATCAGGCCGAAGCTGCCCAGCGTGGTCACGACGTAGGTCAGGATGTAGAACATCGCCGAGCCATACGCATTCGCCGCCGACACGGTGTTGCCGTGCACCACCCCCGGCACCAGGCCGAGCAGCAGGAAGCCCATCTGCGAGATGGTCGAGTAGGCCAGCATGCGCTTGAGGTTGCTCTGCGCAATGGCGGCCAGGTTGCCGATCACCAGCGAGCACACCGCCAGCACCGCCAGCATCTGCTGCCAGTCCACGGCCAGGCCGATCAGGCCGTCCACCAGGATGCGCATCGCCATGCCGAAGGCAGCGATCTTCGGTGCCCCAGCGATCAGCAGCGTCGCAGCGGTCGGAGCGCCGTGGTAGACGTCGGGCACCCACATGTGGAAAGGCACCGCACCAAACTTGAAGGCCAGCCCGGAGACGATGAAGACCAGGCCGAACACCAGCACCTGGCGGTTGGCTTCACCCTTGCCGATGGCTTCGAACACCTGTCCCAGGTTCAACGAACCGGTGGCGCCGTACATCATCGACAACCCGTACAGCAGAAAACCGGAAGCCAGCGCGCCCAGGACGAAGTACTTCATCGCGGCTTCAGTGGACTGGGCATGGTCGCGGCGCAGCGCCACCAGCGCATACAGCGACAGGCTCATCACTTCCAGGCCGAGGTACAGCACCAGGAAGTTGTTGCCCGACACCATGATGGCAATGCCCAGCAGGGTGAACAGACTCAGCGTGAACAGCTCGCCCTTCAGGATCTCGCGGCTCTGTGCGTAGGGACGGGCATACACCAGCGTCACCGCCACCGCGATGCAGGCGAAGAAGGCGAGCAGATGACCCATGGGGTCACTCACCACCATCCCACCCATCGCATACTCGGTGGCCTTGTCGCCGGCCGACACCCCGGCGTTGAAGTACGCCAGGTGCATCAGCGCCACCACCGCGATGGTGCCCAGCGTCAACAGGTAGGTCGGTGTCCGGCGCGGACAGGTGACGTACAGATCGACCAGCGCGACAACGCAGGCCATCACCAGCAGCAGGATCTCGGGGTAGATCGCAACCCAGTTCATTGCATCCATGATGTGTGCGGCTTGCGGAGTCACAGTTTCGAGACGCCGACGTGGCGGATCAGCTCGGTCACCGAGACGTGCATCACGTCGGTGAAGGGCTTCGGATACAGGCCCATCGCCAGGGTGGCGATCGCCAGAAGCGCCAGCATCAGGAACTCGCGGGCATTGATGTCGGTGAGTTCACGCACGTGGTCGTTGGCAATGTCGCCAAAGTACACCCGCTTGATCATCCAGAGGGTGTAGGCAGCGCCGAAGATCAACGCGGTAGCGGCCAGCAGGCCGATCCAGAAGTTGAACTTCACGGCACCCAGGATCACCATCCACTCGCCGATGAAGCCGGCAGTGCCCGGCAGGCCGCAATTGGCCATGCCGAAGAAGACCGCGAAGGCCGCAAACTTCGGCATCGTGTTGACCACACCGCCGTAGGACGAAATCTCACGCGAGTGCACCCGGTCGTACAGCACGCCGATGGACAGGAACATGGCGCCGGAGACGAAGCCGTGGCTGATCATCTGCACCAGACCACCGGAGATGCCCAGTTCGCTGAAGATGAAGAAACCCAGCGTGACGAAACCCATGTGGGCGATCGACGAATAGGCCACCAGCTTCTTCATGTCGTTCTGCACCAGCGCCACCAGGCCGATGTAGATCACCGCGATCAGGGAGATCGTGATGATGAACGGCGCGTAGGTCTGCGCCGCATCCGGCACGATCGGCAGCGAGAAGCGCAGGAAGCCGTAGGCCCCCAGCTTCAGCATGATGGCCGCCAGCACCACCGACCCCCCGGTGGGCGCTTCAACGTGGGCGTCCGGCAACCAGGTGTGCACCGGCCACATCGGCACCTTCACCGCAAAGGCGGCAAAGAATGCAAAGAACAACAAGGCCTGTGAACTCGCATCCAGCGGCAGCTTGTGCCAGGCCAGGATGTCGAAGTTGCCACCCGACTTCCAGTACAGGTAGATCAGCGCGATCAGCATCAGCAGCGAACCGGCCAGCGTGTACAGGAAGAACTTGAAGGCCGCGTAGACGCGCCGAGGACCGCCCCAGACACCGATGATGATGTACATCGGAATCAGCGTGGCCTCGAAGAACACGTAGAACAGCAGGCCGTCCACCGCGCTGAACACACCCACCATCAGGCCGGAGAGGATCAGGAAGGCGCCCATGTACTGGTGCACCCGCTCGGTGATCACTTCCCAGGCCGAGATCACCACGATGATGGTGATGAAGGCGGTGAGCAGCACGAACCAGACCGAGATGCCGTCCACACCCAGGTGGTAGCGCACGTTGAAGCGCTCGATCCAGGGCAGATTCTCCTGGAACTGCATCGCCGCGGTGGCGACATCGAAACTGGTCACCAGCGGCAGCGTCACCAGGAAGCTGACGACGGCCCCCACCAGCGCGATCCAGCGGACCGTGCCGGCGTTGTCGTCACGGCCCAGCGCCAGAAGCAGCGCGCCAAAGGCAATCGGGATCCAGATGGAGAGCGAGAGGTATGCCATGTTGAGGTCCTCCCGTTCAGCGGGCCAGCCACACGAACCAGGTCATCAGCGCGAAGACGCCGATGAGCATGACCAGTGCGTAGTGGTAGATGTAGCCCGTCTGGAACAGACGCACCAGCGATGCGACCCAGCCGACCACGCGGGCCGAGCCGTTGATCACCAGACCGTCGATCAGGGCCACATCGCCGCCCTTCCACAGACCCCGACCCAGCAGGCGGGCGCCTGCAGCCAGGATGTGTTCGTTGATCCAGTCCATGTAGTACTTGTTTTCCATCACGGTCACCAGCGGCGCCAGCACGCGACCCAGCGTCGCGGGCACGCTTGGCACCACCATGTAGAAGACGTAGGCCGTGGCCACGCCGGCGGCCGCCAGCCAGAACGGCACGGTCTGGAAGGCATGAGCGGCCATGGCGCCGGCACTGTGGAAGTGCTCGGCCAAATCCTTCATCGCAGCGTGATGCGCCAGATCGACCGCGATCGCGTCCTTGAAGAAGTCACCGAACAACATCGGCTGGATCGTCAGAAAACCGATCACGACCGAGGGGATCGCCAGCAGCAGCAGCGGGGCGGTCACCACCCACGGAGACTCGTGCGGGGTGTGGTCATGATCACCGTGGTCGTCATGGTGGTCGTGTTCGCCCGGGAAGGGTTTGTGGTGGAAGTGCTCCTTGCCGTGGAAGACCAGGAAGTACATCCGGAAGGAATAGAACGCCGTCACGAACACACCGATCACGGCCGCCCAGTAGGCCCAATGGGCGGCGGGCAGGTGACTGGCGTGCAGCGCCTCGATGATCGAATCCTTCGAGTAGAAGCCGGAGAAGAACGGGGTGCCGATCAGGGCCAGAGAACCCAGCAGCGACGTGATCCAGGTGATGGGCATGTACTTGCGCAGGCCGCCCATATTGCGGATGTCCTGATCGTGGTGCATGCCGATGATCACCGAGCCCGCGGCCAGGAACAGCAGTGCCTTGAAGAAGGCGTGCGTCATCAGGTGGAACACCGCGACCGAGTAGGCCGATGCCCCCAGTGCCATGGTCATGTAACCCAGCTGCGACAGCGTGGAGTAGGCCACCACCCGCTTGATGTCGTTCTGGATGATGCCCAGGAAGCCCATGAACAACGCGGTGATCGCGCCGATGATCAGGATGAAGTTCAGCGCAGTGTCCGACAGCTCGAACAGCGGAGACATGCGCGCCACCATGAAGATGCCGGCGGTCACCATCGTCGCGGCGTGGATCAGCGCGGAGATCGGGGTCGGACCTTCCATCGAGTCCGGCAGCCACACGTGCAGCGGAAACTGCGCGCTCTTGCCCATCGCACCGATGAACAGGCAGATGCAGGTCACGGTGATGAGCTGCCAGTCGCTGCCGGGCAGGGTCAGCTTGCTGTATTCACCCGCCTTGGCGAAGGTTTCGCCGTAGTTGAGCGAGCCGGCATAGGCGGCGATCAGGCCGATCCCCAGGATGAAGCCGAAGTCACCCACCCGGTTGACCAGGAAGGCCTTCATGTTGGCGAAGATGGCCGTGGGCTTCTTGAACCAGAAACCGATCAACAGGTACGACACCAGGCCCACCGCTTCCCAGCCGAAGAACAGCTGCAGGAAGTTGTTGCTCATGACCAGCATGAGCATCGAGAAGGTGAACAGCGAGATGTAGCTGAAGAAACGCTGGTAGCCCGGATCCTCCTCCATGTAGCCGATGGTGTAGATGTGCACCATCAGCGACACGAAGGTCACCACCACCATCATCATCGCGGTCAGGCCGTCGACCAGGAAGCCGACCTCCATCTTCAGTCCGCCCAGCACCATCCATTCATAGACGGTGGCGTTGAAGCGGGCGCCGCCGATGACATCCTGCAGCGTCGAAACCGACAGCAGGAAGGCGATCAACACCCCCAGGATGGTGGCGATGTGGGCACCTCGGCGCCCGATGGACTTGCCGAAGAAGCCGGCGATCACGGCCCCGGCCAGCGGTGCCAGCGGCACCGCCAGGAGGGTCGATTGCGAGAGCGCGGACATGGTTGTTGTTTTCCTTCGGCCTCAGCCCTTCAGGGTGTCGAGTTCGTCGACGTTGATGGTCGAACGATTGCGGAACAGCACCACCAGGATGGCCAGACCAATCGCCGACTCGGCAGCGGCCACCGTCAGGATGAAGAAGACGAAGACCTGCCCCGCCATGTCACCCAGGTAGTGAGAAAACGCCACGAAGTTCAGGTTGACCGCCAGCAGCATCAACTCGATCGCCATCAGCAGCACGATCAGGTTCTTGCGGTTCAGGAAGATGCCGATCACCGACAGGGCGAAGAGGATCGCCCCCAGCGTCAGGTAGTGTCCGAGGGTGACCATCAGGCTTGTCCTTTCGACGCGTTGGCATCGGCCGCCGGGGCCGCAACAGACGGGGCCTCGATCACCGGGGCCATCTTCACGATGCGCACACGGTCTGCCGCGCGGGCCCGCACCTGCTCACCGGGGTTCTGACCCTTGACATCCTTGCGGCGCCGCAATGTCAGCGCGATCGCCGCGATGATGCCCACCAGCAGCAGCACCGCAGCGATCTGCAGCGGATACAGGTAGTGGGTGTAGATCTCGACGCCCAGCAGCTTGGAGTTGGGCAGGTTGTTCGGGTTGGTCATCGGCTTGACCGTGGCGACCTGGAAGCCACGTTGCAGCACCCAGGCCATTTCCAGAGCGATCACCGCGCCGACCACACCGGCCACCGGGAAATGCTTCCAGAAACCCTGCCGCAGCAAGTCGATGTTGATGTCCAGCATCATCACGACGAACAGGAACAGGACCATCACCGCACCGACGTAAACCAGCACGAGCGAGATGGCAAGGAACTCGGCCTGCAGCAGCATCCACACGCAGGAGGCGTTGAAGAAGGCCAGCACGAGGTACAGCGCGGCATGCACCGGACTACGCGCCGTGATGACGCGAAAGCCGGCAAACAGCAGCACGGCCGAGAAGACGTAGAAGAGCGCGGTGGTGGTGTCCATGGTTCTTTCCGGGCACACGCGAGCGGCGACCAGCGCTGCACCTCCCGATCGGGGTGCAGCGTCGACCGGCAGCCTCAACGGTACTTGGCGTCCGCCTCCTTGTTGGCTGCGATTTCCTTCTCGTAGCGGTCCCCGACTGCGAGCAACATGTCCTTGGTGAAGTACAGGTCGCCACGCTTCTCGCCGTGGTACTCGAAGATGTGTGTCTCGACGATGGCATCCACCGGGCAGCTTTCTTCACAGAAGCCGCAGAAGATGCACTTGGTCAGATCGATGTCGTAGCGGCTGGTGCGGCGGCTGCCATCCTCGCGCTGCGCCACCTCGATGGTGATCGCCATGGCGGGACAGACCGCTTCGCACAGCTTGCAGGCGATGCAGCGCTCTTCACCACTCTCGTAGCGGCGTTGCGCATGCAGGCCACGGAAGCGAGGGCTCAGCGGCGTCTTTTCTTCCGGGAACTGCACGGTGATCGTGCGCTGGAAGAAATGGCGACCGGTGAGCTTGAGGCCCTTGAGCAGCTCCAGCAGCATGAAGCTGGAGATGAAGTCCTTGATCGGGGTCACGGCTGACATGGTGGTTTCCTGTGCTCCGTGTTCACTTCCAGATGTTGAGGGGCGTCTGCATCCACAGGCCCACCACCACCAGCCAGATCAGCGTGATGGGGATGAAGATCTTCCAGCCCAGGCGCATGATCTGGTCGTAGCGATAGCGCGGGAACGACGCACGCACCCACAGGAACATCGTGACGACGCAGAAGGTCTTGATGCCCAGCCAGATCCAGCCCGGGATGAAGCTCAGGAAGCCCACCGGCGCATCCCAGCCACCCAGGAACATGACCACGGTCAGCATCGACACGAGGATCATGTTGGCGTATTCGGCCAGGAAGAACATCGCGAACGACATGCCCGAGTACTCGATCATGTGACCGGCCACGATCTCGGCCTCGCCTTCCACCACGTCAAAGGGGTGGCGGTTCGTCTCGGCCAGGCCGGAGATGAAGTAGACGATGAAGATCGGGAACAGCGACAACCAATTCCAGGACAGGAAGTTCAGGCCCATGTCGGCGAAGCGGCCCTGGGTCTGGCTCACGACGATGTCCGTCATGTTCAGGCTGCCGGTCACCATCAGCACCACCACGAAGGCAAACCCCATCGCGATCTCGTAGCTGACCATCTGGGCCGAAGCCCGCATGGCGCCCAGGAAGGCGTACTTCGAGTTGGAGGCCCAGCCGGCGATGATCACGCCGTAGACCTCCAGCGAGGTGATCGCCATCAGGAACAGCAGACCGGCGTTGACATTGGCCAGCACCACATCCGGGCCGAAGGGGATCACCGCCCAGGCCGCCAGCGCCGGCATGATGGTCATGATCGGGCCGAGGTAGAACAGGCCCTTGTTGGCCGCTGTCGGGGTGATGATCTCCTTGAAGATCAGCTTGACGGCGTCGGCGATCGGGGTCAGCAGTCCGTAGGGACCCACGCGGTTCGGGCCCGGGCGCACCTGGGTCCAGGAGATCGCCTTGCGCTCCCACAACGTCAGGTAGGCCACGCAGCCCATCAGGGGCAGCAGGACCACCACGATCTTGATCAGGGACCAGACCGCGGGCCAGGCGCCACCCAGGGCGGCTGCGCCGGCGGATTGGAAGGTATCCAACATCTTCAGCTCCTCCGGATCAGGCGCGAACGACGCTGACGGCACCGAACAGCGCCCCCAGCTTCGCAGTGGCAGCAACACCGGCCGGGATGCGCACGGTTCCCTCGGCCAGACCCGCATCGAGCACGGCCGGCAGCTTGACGGTCTCGCCACCCTGAGTGACGTTGACCGAGTCGCCTGCGTTCATGCCCAGGCGGCCCCACAGGGAAGTGGGCAGCGACACCTGGATGTCGCGACCGTCGGTGGTCTGCTGCAGCGAGGGTGCGCGACGCACGATGCTGTCGCTGCCATAGATGGCCACGTCGGCCACGCGCTGCAGCTCGACCTGAGCCACACCGGCCTGCGGCGTGACGCTGGTCTGGTTGGACAGGCGGGCAGCGATCGAGTCGACGGCGCCCAGGGCCTGGGCACGCACTTCCTCGACGCTCTCCTGCGCAAAACCTGGCAGACCCAGCAGGTTGCCCAGCACGCGCAGCACCTTCCAGCCCGGACGGGTCTCGCCCAGCGGACGCACCACGCCATGGAAGGACTGGAGACGGCCTTCTGCGTTGACGAAACTGCCGCCGGTCTCGGTGAATGGCGCGATCGGCAGCAGCACGTGCGCCTGTTCGACGTTCGCGGAGAAGGGGCTGAAGGACACCACCAGGTCGGCGGCAGCCAGCGCCTTGGCGGCCTGCGCGGCATCGGCAGCGTCCAGCACCGGCTCGGTGTTGAACAGCAGGTAGGCCTTGCGGGCCTGGGCCAGCATCGCGCCTGCGCCCAGTCCGCCCTGTTGGGGCTGAGCCTTGACCAGCTGGGCGCCGACGCTGTTGCCAGCCTCGCCCAGGTAGCCGACGCTGGCACCGCATTGCGCGGCGATCCAGTTCGCCACCGCCAGCAGCTCGGCGGCCTGCGGGTGCACGGCCGCGGCATTGCCCAGCAGCACCGCGGTGCTCTGACCCGACAGCAGGGCATCGGCGATGGTCTGGGCCTGCGCGCCCGGCGTCACCGCCAGTGGCGCGGTCACGCCCTTGGCCGTGGCGACGGCGGCCGCCACTTCGATCAGGGCCGTGGACCACAGGCTCGGCGCCGCGGAGATGTTCGTCGCGATCGGCATCAGCCAGTCATCGCCGGCCGAACCGATGCGCAGGATCTGCGCACCATGGCGGGCGGCCTGACGAAGACGCTGCGCGAACAGCGGGTGATCCTTGCGCAAGAACGAACCGACCACCAGAGCCCGGTCGACCTGGGACAGGCTGGCGATCGACGTGCCCAGCCAGCGCACCGAGCCGGCATCCTGGCGGAAGTCGGCATGGCGCAGACGGTGGTCGACGTTGTCGCTGCCCAGGCCGCGCAGCAACTCACCCAGCAGGAACAGCTCTTCGTTGGTGCTGGTGGCGGAAGCCAACGCACCGATCGAAGTCGCGCCGTGCTGCGCGGAAATTCCCTTGAGCGCCTTGGCGACGTAGTCCAGCGCGCTGTTCCAGTCCACCGCCTTCCATTGGCCACCCTGCTTGAGCATCGGCGTGGTCAGGCGGGCATCGCTGTTGAGCGCCTCGTAGCTGAAGCGGTCGCGGTCGGCGATCCAGCACTCGTTGACCTCGTCGTTCTCCAGCGGAACGACGCGCATCACCTTGTGGTTCTTGACCTGGACGATCAGGTTGGAACCGGTGCTGTCGTGCGGGCTGACGCTCTTGCGGCGCGACAGTTCCCAGGTGCGGGCGCTGTAGCGGAAGGGCTTGCTGGTGAGCGCGCCGACCGGGCAGATGTCGATCATGTTCCCGGACAGTTCGGAATCGACCGTGCCGTTCAGGAAGGTCGTGATTTCCGAGTGCTCGCCCCGGTTGACCATGCCCAGCTCCATGCGCCCGGCGATCTCCTGGCCGAAGCGAACGCAGCGGGTGCACTGGATGCAGCGGCTCATCTCCTCCATGGAGATCAGCGGACCGACCTCCTTGGCGAAGACGACACGCTTTTCTTCCTCGTAGCGCGAGGCGGTCTTGCCGTAGCCGACCGCCAGATCCTGCAGCTGGCACTCGCCGCCCTGATCGCAGATCGGGCAGTCCAGCGGGTGATTGATGAGCAGGAACTCCATCACCGATTGCTGCGCCTTGATCGCCTTATCGCTCTTGGTGCGAACGATCATGCCCTGCGTGACCGGAGTCGCACAGGCCGGCATGGGCTTGGGAGCCTTTTCGATCTCGACCAGGCACATGCGGCAGTTGGCCGCGATCGAGAGCTTCTTGTGGTAGCAGAAGTGAGGGATGTAGGTACCAGCCTGTTCGGCCGCATGCATCACCATGCTGCCGGGGGCCACCTGCACCTTCTTGCCGTCGAGTTCGATTTCAACCATGTTCGTATGCCCCGGTCAGATGTAGAACGGGACCTTGCAGGTCTTGTGTTCGATGTGATGGACAAACTCTTCGCGGAAGTGCTTGAGCATGCCTCGCACCGGCATCGCCGCCGCGTCACCCAGGGCGCAGATCGTGCGGCCCATGATGTTTTCTGCCACGTTGTCCAACAAGGCCAGATCGTCCTGGCGACCCTGGCCGTGCTCGATGCGCTCGACCATCTTGTACAGCCAGCCGGTGCCTTCGCGGCAGGGCGTGCACTGTCCGCAGGACTCGTGCGCATAGAAGTACGACAGGCGCAGCAGGCTCTTGACCATGCAACGCGTCTCATCCATGACGATGACAGCACCGGAGCCCAGCATCGAGCCCGCCTTGCTGATGGAGTCATAGTCCATCGTGCAGGCCATCATGACGTCGGCCGGCAGCACGGGCGAAGACGACCCGCCCGGGATCACGGCTTTGAGCTTCTTGCCGCCCTTGACGCCACCCGCCAGCTCCAGCAGCGTCGCGAACGGCGTGCCCATCGGGATCTCGTAGTTGCCGGGACGCTCCACATCGCCAACCATCGAGAAGATCTTGGTTCCGCCGTTGTTCGGCTTGCCGCACTCCAGGTAGGCCGGCCCGCCGTTGCGGATGATCCAGGGCACCGCGCCGAAGGTCTCGGTGTTGTTGATGGTAGTCGGCTTGCCGTAAACACCGAAACTGGCCGGGAACGGCGGCTTGAAGCGCGGCTGGCCCTTCTTGCCCTCGATCGACTCGACCAGCGCGGTTTCCTCGCCGCAGATGTAGGCACCGAAGCCGTGGTGCGCATGAAGCTGGAAGCTGTGGCTCGAACCCAGGATGCTGGCACCCAGGTAGCCGGCCGCCCGGGCCTCTTCAAGGGCTTCCTCGAAGCGCTCGTAGATCTCGAAGATCTCGCCGTGGATGTAGTTGTAGCCCACCGAGATGCCCATCGCGTAGGCGGCGATGATCATGCCCTCGATGACGATGTGCGGGTTGAAGCGCAGGATCTCGCGGTCCTTGCAGGTGCCCGGCTCGCCTTCGTCGGAGTTGCAGACCAGGTACTTCTGCACCGGCAGGGCGCGGGGCATGAAGCTCCACTTCAGCCCGGTGGGGAAACCCGCACCGCCGCGGCCCCGCAGGCCGGAGGCCTTGACCTCGGCAATGACCTGATCGGGCGTCATGCCCTCCCCGCCATCCCGCCCCAGCACCTTGCGCAGGGCTGCGTAACCGCCGCGGGCCTCGTAGTCCTTCAGGCGCCAGTTGCTGCCGTTCAGGCCGGCATAGATCTGCGGGTTGATGTGCCGGTCGTGGAAACAGGTTTCCAACCCGGTGGCCTGGAAGGCCGAGAGATCGACTGCGATGTTGCGTGCCATTGCGTCCGCCCCTTACTCGGCCTTCGCCTTGGCGCGCAGCAGGTCGACCAGGCCGTCCAGGCGCTCGTTCGACATGTAGCTGACCATCTGGCGGTCGTTGACCAGCGCCACCGGCGCATCGGCGCAGGCACCCAGACATTCACACTTCTGCACGGTGAAGACGCCGTCGGGCGTGGTGCCGCCGTCTTCAATGCCCAGCTTGCTGCAGAGGTACTCCAGCGCCTGCTGCCCGTTGCGCAACTGGCAGGGCAGGTTGGTGCAGACGTTCAGCTTGAATTGCCCAACCGGCTGCTGGTTGTACATGTTGTAAAAGGTCGTGACCTCGCGCACCGCGATCGGCGCCATGCCAAGGACCTCCGCAATGCCTCGCTCGGCTTCGGGTGTGACCCAGCCCAGCTCCTGCTGGGCGATGGACAGGCAGGCCATCACGGCCGATTGCTTCTGGTCGGCCGGGTACTTGGCGACCTCGCGCGCAAAGCGCTCCAGGGTGGCTTCAGAGAACATGGATGTGTCGCTCATGCGCTGGCTCAGCGGTCGATTTCGCCGAACACGATGTCCATCGTGCCGATGATCGCCACGGCATCGGCAATCATGTGGCCGCGCGACATTTCGTCGAGCGCGGCGAGGTGGACAAAGCCAGGCGGGCGGATCTTCAGGCGATAAGGCTTGTTGGCGCCATCGCTGACAAGGTAGATGCCGAACTCGCCCTTCGGGTGCTCCACAGCGGCGTAGGCCTCGCCCTCGGGCACGTGAAAGCCTTCGGTGAAGAGCTTGAAGTGATGGATCAGCTGCTCCATCGAGGTCTTCATCTCGACGCGCGAAGGCGGCGCCACCTTGTGGTTGTCGGTGATGACCGGGCCGGGGTTGGCGCGCAGCCAGTCCACGCACTGCTGGATGATGCGGTTGGACTGCCGCATCTCCTCGATGCGCACCAAATAACGGTCGTAGGTATCCCCGTTGACACCCACCGGCACGTCGAAGTCCATCTTGGCGTAGACGTCGTAGGGCTGCGTCTTGCGCAGATCCCAGGCGATGCCGGAGCCGCGCAGCATCGCACCGGTCAGTCCCATGTTCAGGGCACGCTCAGGCGTCACAACGCCGATGCCGACGGTGCGCTGCTTCCAGATGCGGTTGTCGGTCAGCAGCGTCTCGTACTCGTCCACCAGCTTCGGGAAGCGCCGCACGAAGTCGTCGATGAAGTCCAGCAGGGAGCCCTGCCGGTTTTCGTTCATCTTCGAGATCGCCTTGGCGTTGTGGATCTTGCTGACCTTGTACTGCGGCATCGAGTCCGGCAGGTCGCGGTACACGCCACCCGGGCGGAAGTAGGCCGCATGCATGCGCGCACCCGACACCGCCTCGTACATGTCGAACAGGTCCTCACGCTCACGGAAGCAGTAGATGAGAATGTTCATCGCCCCGCAGTCCATGCCGTGGCAACCCAGCCACAGCAGGTGGTTCAGCAGACGGGTGATCTCGCTGAACATCACGCGGATGTACTGGGCACGCTCAGGCACCTCGACGCCGAGCAGCTTCTCGATCGCCAGACAGTAGGCGTGCTCGTTGCACATCATGGACACGTAGTCGAGACGGTCCATGTAGGGCAGAGACTGGATGAAGGTCTTCGTCTCAGCCAGTTTCTCGGTGCCGCGGTGCAGCAGGCCGATGTGCGGGTCGGCGCGCTGGATCACCTCGCCGTCCAGTTCCAGCACCAGGCGCAGCACGCCGTGCGCGGCCGGGTGCTGCGGACCGAAGTTGAGGGTGTAGTTCTTGATTTCAGCCATGCGACGCTCCGGACCTCAGTGCAGACTGCCGTAGTTGTCTTCGCGAATGATGCGCGGCGTGTTCTCGCGCGGCTCGATGGTCACCGGCTGGTAGACCACGCGCTTCTGCTCGGGGTCGTAGCGCATCTCGACATGCCCGGTGACCGGGAAGTCCTTGCGCATCGGGTGGCCGATGAAACCGTAGTCGGTCAGGATGCGGCGCAGGTCATCGTGACCATCGAAGACGATGCCGTACATGTCGAAGGCTTCGCGCTCGAACCAGTTGGCCGAACTCCAGATCGGCGCCATCGACGCCAGCACCGGAAAATCGTCATCCACGGCGAAGGCACGCAGGCGCAGACGCCAGTTGTGCTCCACCGACAACAGGTGAGACACCGCCGCGTAACGGGCGCCCTCGTAGGCGCCCTCCTTGTAGCCGCTGTAGTCCATGCCGCACAGATCGATCAGCTGCTGGAAGGCCAGATGCGGATGATCCCGCAGGGTCTTGGCGATCTCGGCGTAGTCGGACGCCTTGACGGTGACCGTGATCTCGCCGAGACGGCGGACCAGGGAGACGATGCGATCGCCCAGCACGCGCTCCAGCGCAGCCTGCAGGGTGTCGAGTTTCTGAGTCATGGGCGGACCTCGTTACCTGCTCGCCGCATCAGCGGGCGATGGTGTTTTCGCGACGGATCTTGGCCTGCAACTGCAGGATGCCGTAGAGCAGCGCCTCGGCCGTGGGCGGACAGCCCGGCACATAGACATCCACCGGAACGATGCGATCACAGCCACGCACCACTGAATAGCTGTAGTGGTAGTAGCCACCGCCGTTGGCACAGGACCCCATCGACAGCACCCAGCGCGGCTCGGCCATCTGGTCGTAGACCTTGCGCAGGGCCGGACCCATCTTGTTGCACAACGTGCCCGCCACAATCATCAGATCGGATTGGCGCGGGCTGGGCCGGAACAGCATGCCGAAACGGTCGATGTCGTAGCGCGACGCGCCCGCATGCATCATTTCGACCGCACAGCAGGCCAGACCAAAGGTCATCGGCCACAACGAACCGGTCTTGGACCAGTTGATCAGGGTATCGACACTGGTGGTGACGAAACCTTCCTTGAGTACGCCTTCAATGCCCATGGTGAGTCATCCAGTTCGTCTTGTTCGCAACGTCAGGCAAGCAGCCGCTCATTCCCAATCCAGGGCACCCTTCTTCCACTCGTAGACGAATCCGACCACCAGAATGCCCAGGAAGATCATCATCGCCCAGAAACCTGTCGCCCCGATTTCACGCAGCGACACCGCCCAGGGAAACAGGAAGGCGATTTCCAGATCGAACAGGATGAAGAGGATGGCCACCAGGTAGTAGCGCACATCGAACTTCATGCGCGCATCCTCAAAGGCCTCGAAGCCGCACTCGTACGGAGAGTTCTTGGCCGCATCCGGGCGACGCGGCCCCAAGAGGAAGCCAAGCACCTGGGGAACGATACCCACCCCCACTCCAACCAGGATGAACAGGATGACAGGGAGGTATTGGTCCAGGCTCATGTCAACAGGCTCGAAAGTACTTCATCCGACAAAAGAAAAGCGCGCCGTCAGTGCAGCAGGCCAATGACCTCCACCGCATGCTCAGCGCGCCCATCGCTCCTCGCCAGCCCAGCACATCAGGTCGATGCAGCAGACTTCGTCAGGACGCCAGGTCGGGTGCCGGATGAGAACCCGACCCTGGGAATGTGTGGTGCCGACGGCGAGACTCGAACTCGCACAGCTTTCGCCACTACCCCCTCAAGATAGCGTGTCTACCAATTTCACCACGTCGGCACGCGGAATCCACTGATTCAGCTCAGATCCACCTCACCCGGCACTTTCGCCAAGCGCGTGAAACCCAAGCCTTGATCAAGCACCAAATTGCATGAGGAGTTGCTCTTCGGTACAGACCAAGATTCTAGCTTGACTCAGGGTTTATCTCAAGATTTCCCCTGACCAGAGCGGAACTTTCGTCCTCTGAATCGCTTCACTGCGTCGGGATTTGCCCGGCGCCCGATGCAGGTGCCAGAGAAGGTGCAGAGGCGGCCTGTGGCACAACCGCAACACCGGGGATCTGCGCGGCGGCCGGAACCGATGCGGCAGCACTGGCCGCCGCCGCCGCCTGCTCCAGCACACTGCCGCTGGGGCGAACCGAGCGCAGGTTGCCAAAGTAGGCCAGCGCGAGGGTGCACACAAAAAACACCGTCGCAGCCACCGCCGTGGAGCGGGACAGGAAATTGGCGCTGCCGGTGGCACCGAACAGGCTGCCGGAAGCGCCGCTGCCGAAGGAGGCGCCCATGTCAGCGCCCTTGCCGTGCTGCACCAGGACCAGGCCGATCATGGCCAGGGCCGACACCAACTGCAGCAGCAGCACCAGGTTCATCATCACTTGCATGGGAAAACTCTCTCCGGGGAAAAGTGCTGGGGCCGACGACTCATGCGGCCCTTGCGATCGCGAGAAAATCGCCCGCCTTGAGCGATGCACCGCCAATCAGGCCGCCGTCGATGTCGGGCTGGGACAACAGGGTGGCAGCGTTGTCGGGTTTCATGCTGCCGCCATACAGGATCTTCATGCTGTCCGCCTGCGGCGTCGCAGCGCGCAACTGGGCGCGCAACAGGGCATGCACCGCTTGCGCCTGCTCGGGCGTTGCCACCTTGCCGGTGCCGATGGCCCAGACGGGCTCGTAAGCCACCACCATCTCACCCACACAGTGACCCAGCGTGTGGATCACGGCAGAGAGTTGGCGCTTGACCACCGCTTCGGTCTCACCGGCTTCGCGTTGCGCCAGCGTCTCGCCCACACAGACGATCGGCGTGATGCCTTTGCCCAGCGACGCCTTGGCCTTGTCGGCCACGCCCTGGTCGGTTTCGCCGTGATAGGCGCGGCGCTCCGAATGGCCAACGATGGCATAGCGGCAACCGAACTCCCTCAGCATGGTGGCCGACACCTCACCGGTGTAGGCCCCCTGCTCCTGTGCGGACACATCCTGCGACCCCCAGGCCACCGCACTGGTGGCCAGGGTCACGGCCACCTCCGACAGGTAAGGAAAGGGCACGCAGACCGCGAGGTCGGCGTTTGTGGGGCCACCGGCCAGGATGCCTTGCAGCAGCTCGGCATTGGCCGCATGGCTGCCGTGCATCTTCCAGTTGCCAACCACCAGCTTGCGACGAGTACTCATGATTCCTCCAACAGATTGATCCAGGGCTCACCACTGCAGCACGATCTTGCCGATGTGCTGGTTCGATTCCATCAAGGCATGGGCACGCGCCGCATCGGCGGCCGGCAGGACCGTGTGGATGACCGGCTTCACCCGGCCCGCCTCCAGGAGCGGCCAGACCTGGCGACGCAGTGACGCCGCAATGGCCGACTTGAACGCCACCGGGCGCGGACGCAACGTCGAGCCGGTGATCACGAGGCGACGGCGCAGCACCAGCCCGGCATCAAAACCCGCCTTCACACCGCCCTGCACCGCAATGATCACCAGACGTCCATCTTCGGCCAGGCAGGTCACCTCGCGCGCCACGTAGTCACCGGCCACCATGTCGAGCACCACGTCCACACCACGCCCACCCGTCAGATTCAGCGCCTCGGCGGCAAAGTCCCGGCTGCGGTAGTTGATCGCGTGATCGGCGCCCAGCGACAGACAGGCGGCACACTTCTCGTTGCTGCCGGCGGTGGCGATCACGGTTGCCCCCATTGCCTTGGCCAGCTGGATGGCCGTCACGCCGATGCCGCTGGTACCGCCCTGGATCAGCAGGGTCTCGCCCGGCTGCAGCCGCGCACGGTCGAACACGTTCGACCAGACGGTGAAGAAGGTCTCGGGCAGGCTGGCCGCTTCGACATCGCTGAAACCCGCCGGCACCGGCAGGCACTGGCCAACCGGTGCGACGCAGAGTCGGGCGTAACCGCCACCCGAAACAAGTGCGCAGACGCGGTCTCCAATTGCCAGGCCCAACTCCGCCATCGCCTGGGCCTCCCCGGCAACCACCTCTCCCGCAACTTCCAGTCCCGGCAGGTCGGAGGCGCCCGCGGGCGGCGGGTAGGCGCCCTTGCGCTGCAGGACGTCCGGCCGGTTGACACCGGAGGCCGCGACGCGGATCAGCAGTTCGCCCGGACCGGCGATCGGATCCGGACGCTCGACCAGACGCAGCACCTCCGGTGCGCCGGGCTGGGAGATCTCGATGGCGTTCATCGGCTGGGCCTTGGACAGGCGCTGTTCACCGAACGGCCCGGCACAGGCGCCGGCCCGCTCAGCGCGATCACTGCTGTTGCTGCTGTTGTTGTTGCTGCTGATCGTCACCCGCCGCATCCGAAGGTGCAGCATCGGCCGGCGCATTGCGCTGCTCACCACGCGGAGGACGCTCGGTACGCTCACCCCGGTCGCTGCGTTCACGGCGCGGACCGCGGTCGCCACGATCACCCCGGTCGCCCCGGTCACCGTACTCACGGCGCGGACGCTCGAAGCGCGGCTCGTCTTCCATACCCTCGGGGCGCTCCAGCAGGGCCTTCATCGACAGCTTGATGCGGCCCTTCTCGTCGGTCTCCAGCACCTTGACCTTGACCATCTGGCCTTCGGTCAGAAAGTCGGTGACCTTCTCGACGCGCTGGTGGGCGATCTGGCTGATGTGCAGCAGGCCATCCTTGCCCGGCAGGATGTTGATCAGCGCGCCAAAGTCCAGGATCTTGGTGACCGGGCCTTCGTAGACCTTGCCGATCTCGGCCTCGGCGGTGATGTCGGCGATGCGCTTCTTGGCCACCTCGGCCTTGTCGGCGTCGGTGGAGGCGATCGTGATCGTGCCATCTTCGTCGATGTTGATCTGGCAGCCCGTCTCTTCGGTCAGCGCACGGATCACCGAACCACCCTTGCCGATCACGTCACGGATCTTCTCCGGATTGATCTTCATGGTGTACAGGCGCGGCGCGAACTCGGA
>Ga0154020_10001767_pt1 | contig 26534 bp, 9 predicted proteins | sample Klosneuvirus_201_FD_109709 | JGI IMG/M metagenome (GOLD analysis project Ga0154020, IMG submission 109709) | Active sludge microbial communities from wastewater, Klosterneuburg, Austria - Klosneuvirus_20160825_MG | ecosystem: Engineered > WWTP > Aerobic digester > Activated sludge | place...
TTGAGGAGACCCGACAACTTGAAATAAGCTTGTCGCTGTAATTGTAGTATTTAGGTTTTGTTGTCCGACCACACCCACATTTGGAACTATTCCGTTGAGTGTTTGAGCTTCACTACAATAACTAATCAGGAATGCAAATAGAATTAAGTAACGTTTTTTCATGGCTGACAATTTAAAATTATAAATGGTTAGTATATTTTCTTGAACCGAATTTTCGTTTTCAATCAAGTTCTATGATTCGATCCACAATGTAAAGTTAGTGCATGCTACGACCAACTAATTTAGTTTGAAAGTGAATAATACGTAATTGCCGGTTCTAATTTTACAGCGACGTATGATCACCATGAAACACAAATTACCTAATACTAATTTTCCCCGTGTTGATCTTTCCGCTTTGACTATTGATTAATCGGAACAGATATAGTCCGGAAGAAAGTTGTTTGCGATTTAATTCCATAAAACTACCATCCGATTCAAGTACGGCTACCTTCTGCCCTTTCACGTCGAATAGTTCCATTAACATCCTTTCAGAACGTGGATTATCAAAACTAAAATAACCCTTTTCATCCATTGGATTCGGATAGAAGAATACTCCTTCATCTACTTGAATCGATTCAGAAATACCAACCGGAATAATCTGAACTAATGTATTCCAAGTTGTATTGGTGACTACAGCAGGATTGAAATCAAAATAAATATAGGCCGTATTCTCGACAACAGTTGGATCAATGAGGCCGGCATTCGGATGAATTCTATAGCGCACAAATCCATGACTGTTCGGCTCATCGGCGACACTGTCGACAAGCAGAATGTTTTCAAACATGAATACTGCTGCACGATTACTGTCGACTTCCACTTGAACAGAATGACTGGATGCAATAATCTCAAGCGTTGACACATCAAGTGAAACATCTAGTGTATCACGTATGTAAACTGTGAATGCTGTATCATTTCCTGTATTCTGAAAACGAATCAAGTACTCCAAAGGATCTGTAATTAGTGTATAATGCATCACTTCATCCACCCCTTCAGGGAAAGCTGCCTTATCATTTGGATCAAATGAACACCTTACAAGTGAATTGGCACCAGAGCTATCTTCAAATTGCTGAACGGAAGAACCATCCACCACGCGTATGCCGCTGGTAAATTGAACATATTGCCCTGCGGACGGGATATTATAATATACGTTGATGATTCTTGTTTCGAAAGGCTGGAGGTTTGAGAAATTCCAAAACAAGGTATCTCCATTCATACTACTGAATGTTGGAGAAGCATAATTAAAGCTAACATTCGGACCGGCTACCAGATATATAGTACCTGCAGAAACTACATTACTCTGATTTTTAAAACTAATTATTGAGCCAACGGAAGTGTTACATCGCATCAAGCTGGGATTAAAACGGATGCTGCATGAATAATCAGGTAAGGCTGATCGAAACCCAAAATCAAAGCCTCCTTGATTTCCTGTATTGGTAAACGAATATGAGGGTTGAGTTGTAAGTGTATAAATCTGAGGTGAAATCGAATTGAAACTTAGTATATGAGTTCCGAGACCTGCACCTAATTGAAAATCTCCACTGATATTGCTCACTGCATAAGCCAACTCAGGATCAAGAAATAAGGATGCACCGGAGACAGGTGGTTCGCCTGAATCAAACAGTCCATTACTATTGGCATCATAATAACAATGTCCGGTTAAAAATGAAGGCGCTTGTGTGATAGTAAAGGAGGCCGGTAAGTAGTATGTATAATTATTTATCCGTATTGTCAGATCATATACTCCAACTGGTGCAGTCGGAGGAATCTGCGCCAAAAACTGAGCATTACTCGAGTCAAGTATTTGAAATGAGCTTGTTGGAAATGAGAATTGAGAAAATGGACTGGTTGTTTTCCGTACTAAACATGAACCGATATTTCCCCATGGATTTACGCCCGTTAAAAAAAGATTTCTCGAAACCAAATTTGTATTTAATGCCTGGCCTTGAAAGCCAACGCCCGGAGACAAGGACACAAGTCCTTCGACTATACCAAAATCAAGACCCGTCGCATTGGAATTATTTATAGTAACATTATAAGAGAGGGAATCGGAGCTGACTACATAGACATGTGTTGAAATAGGGTTATAATTAACTGTATAAATTCCATTCACAACTCCATAAGAATAATTTCCATTGACATCTGTCTGAAGATACAAATTCCCGGGTTGGATAAGTACGGATTGACTCGACATCAGGGTTTCTCCCATATCATATATGCCATTAGCATTTTGATCGAAATAGACTTTACCACTTATATATCCGTCCGGAGGCAGTACGGTGAAAGCTCCGGGAGCTGAATAAGCCTGCAGATTGGTTCCCGGGAACATAATATCAGTAGTAGTCAGCTCCAAATCATAGAGCCCTGTTACAGCAGTTCCGGGAATTGAAAAAGAAACAGTGGCGGAGTTCGGGTCCACTACATTCAAGTTAAAGGACCATCCACCTGAAGTATTATAATCATAAATTGGAATGACATTTGTGCCTTGACGAAGATTAATGTCGTAAATATTTCCTTCTGGTGATATAGCCACCTGAAACAGATTGGTTGCAGTGATCGTTGTGTTTAAATTTTGCTGCCCGACTATTCCTGTATTTGGAGTAATCCCATCGAGAGTTTGCGCTGATGAATGGTAGTTAAGAAAAACTGCAATTGTGAGGACTAAGTAAAATTGTTTCATGGAAGGAATTTTTGGTTAGAGGAATTGGGCTTGCATGCAATCAAAATGATTGTTCATCCTGAATCCCAATTTTTAATATTGGAATGCATGGAAAAATAAATTATACAAATTGACAAAAACTGCGACATGATGATCTTTAAAAAACCTGAATCGAAAAGAATGATTAAAATTATCAATTCGGTTTTACCTGAGACCGCAATTTGGATGAAATAACTGAAAGGATATGTGAATAACTGAATTTCTTATGCTAATGAATTATGAAGGCTTAAATTTGCCCTGAAAATGAGCAAAGGCGATTCCTAAATAAGCAAGCTGTAAATTGAATCAATTTTATTTCAAATAAATAAGATGCTAAAAAAGGCTGTCTTCAAGTAGAAGACAGCCTTTCAATTTCACGTTCTTATTTTCTTCGTCGCTCCAGATAATACAAGAATCCAAGAGCCAATACTGCCAGTATGATTTCGTATTCAGGCCCCTTAGTGGCCGAACCTGCTTCTTTGAAGTTTTCGCTTTCATCCGCCTCTATGAAATCTACTGCCAGTGAATCATAGGAAGAAATTTTAGGGATCAATTGAGATGTGTCTGCTAAGGGCCTGGATATTTGTATTTGTTTCTTTGGTATATCAACCAGTGCCATTTTCTTTTCATCGACAGGGTCCCTTGGGAGTGCATAACCCATGGCCTCTTGCAGATAGTCACTATATTTCTTTATGTCCCAGCCTGTGAGTGCATGCAATTCCTGTAATTCCTTATACCTTCTCTTACGCAACTCTTGCAGATAGGCTTTTCCTTCATCGCATTTGAAAGGCCCGGGTGCAGGATGAGTAAGAATATACCTTGCTTGAAAATTTTGTTTGTTGGGTGTCTCCTGAAAGACAAGATCCTGAGCAAAATTAGCTCTGTCATAGGTAACATGCAGACGCGTAAAGTAAACTGAACCCTGATACGTCCCGTTTCGGTTTGATTGCAACCAGGTGGCACCAGCTTTTACCAGATCAGCATATATGGGAGGAGCACTTGCACAAGGATCACATTTCACGAAATTATTTCCGGAAATATCCCATGCATATTCAAGAAAGACATTTCGTTTTCCCTCTTTCTTCAAGACATTTGCATAGGTGTCTTTATAAAACCTGCCAAAGTCATTCTGAACAAATTCAGGCACCTTTCGATCGGTAGGCATTTGAACTGTCCGGTAGTTACTGGTTTCTATTCTTCCGTTTCTTGTCAATGCATAAACAATCATATCCTGACTGTCGGCAGAATTCGCCATCCCCAATCTTATAGGCAGCATAAATTTGGGTGAATGAAAAGCAATTTGCAATGGGCGCAACAGTTCGGCTCCTTCTTTTTTATATCCGTCGATATTAACTTTAACTACAAAAAATTTCATGCCACTTCTGATATATGGCTCGAGGACATCACGCGCACCGGCAGGAATACGGTACCCGTTAGTAGTGAGCCAGTCTTCCAGGCCACTGCTTTCCTCAGCTGACAGAATAAGAATGTCATATTCACCAACAACATACTGTGCTTCGATGGTTACTTTTCTTTCCTCATCCTTCATCATAGCCCTTTCAGGTTCCATCATGCTTGCAGACATTGGAGCTATACGCATCTCGGCATCTTCCTTAATTCCATTCCAGCACGGATTTTCATCCCAGTACTCAACCAATCTGGGGCCAGAGTATGCATCAAAAGAATCAAAGATCATTCGTTCTACCACTCTGATATCTGATTTCTTGAGAACAACAGGAACAGGTACAACCATCGCGAAATCCTTGAGCTCACCGGTGTAATCACTGCTCATGGTGACTACCGTATGATCATCATCTCTCACAAGAATAACCTGAGACGATTTATTGAATAAGCTTACGTCAGCCTTAGCTACATAAAATCCACAGAAGGCGCTTACTGTTGTCGGCAATACAAACATCATCAGAACTATTCCAAAACCGACAATAGCTTTTCCAAATTTTGAATCTTGTTTGACTATAGCATTTGGGCTTGATTTCGCTGGGCCGCCTGCATTCCATTGGAAGCGTGAACCTGTAAATAATTTATCCAATAAAGGTGTGAGCGGAGACAAAAAGAACAAAGCCCAGAGTGGAGACCCGTTCACCCAATGATGAATTTGCAGGTATGCAGCCATTATTCCAATCATCGAAGCCCAGATCAACCTGGCAGTAAATGCAGATGGGGTCGACTTTGGATCGGTGATCATAAAAAAAGTAAAGAGGATTAATGTTCCACTGGTCATGCTCTGAATGAACACATCTGTGTCCCATCCTAAATAGATTACTGTGCGAATAAAATGGTACAAACCAAATGCCGAGATAAAGGCAAAAGCTGTATCAAGACGTTTAACTTTTAAGAGTACAAGCAGACCCATCGCACCCAACAGAAAAACCAGCAATGCACTATTACCCCATTGTCCGGGAGATATCCAGGCATCTTTAGTGATCAACATGGTGACAATAATTCCAAAATTGGTTGGGTTGAAAATATGTTTCCCATTATAACGGAATAAGAATTTTCCTGAAATACTTAGGAATGCAGCAAGCACAGCAGTGAAAAGTAAATTTGTCTTGATCATTAAACAAAGACTTAGAGCGGAAATCAATGCACTTTTAACACTTGAAAAATCAACATTCGTTAATTTTGAAAAGACCAGCTGTGTCAGTATGCAAGTTGTAAAAGTGATAAGGATTTTGGCTGATTGAATTTCCCAATGAAGGCTAAAAATTCCATAGATTAGAAACAGACTCAGAAAAACAATTTGATAATGGCGCGGATCACCTGTAATGAATTTTTCGAAGGATAAATAGTGCACACGTGGTGACAACGTAAGCTCTTGCCTTAGGATTGATTTTTTTTTCATAAGAGTTGAGATTTATTAAGGGATGCCATACATGAAAATTTTCCATAATTCTCGATTATTTATATCTGAAACAGCGTAAATTCAGTTTGGTAAAACACTTATTTAAAATGCCTGGAACTTTTCCACAGCCTAAGGGGAAAAACCGGCCGGCCTCCGGAAAACCTTGCTCATGGCTGATTGTAGCATTTAGTTCAAAAATATTTCTACTTTTGAGCCCCTAAATCAATTACCACAATATCTCTTTTTAGTCAAATTTGAGCTGTTTTTAACCTATGATTTTAAAGCATTCGCCAAAAACAGTTTCTAAAAAATGGAGATTCAACTATATTTACCCTTAATTAGACCCACATCTAACTCTTCTAAACAGTTTAACAACCATGAACCAAATTTTTATGCCGGTTTTCCGAACCGGGCTGTTAATTTTTTTGTTTCTGAAATCTACACTTTCCTGGTCCCAAGTTTTGATCAATGAAATTTGTCCTTCAAACATCTCCAACAAATTAAATGAGAACGGAGAGTACGATGACTGGATAGAAATTTATAACGACGGAAATTCATCCGTGAACATGGGAGGCTATGGCTTATCCGATGTGATATCTGAGCCTTACAAATTTGTGTTTCCTAATTTCAATTTAGATGCACATCAAAAAATACTGGTTTTTGCTTCAGGAATTAACAGGACTGATTTAAGTAATCACTGGGAAACGGCGGTGAGTGCTCAAACTACTTGGAAGTATTTTGTAGGCACATCTGCTCCAGATACCAATTGGAGAAATTTAAATTTCAATCATGCCAGCTGGTCTTCAGGAACAGGAGGCATTGGCTTTGGAGATGGCGATGACAATACAACCATCGCCACCTGCAAATCGGTGATGATGCGGAAGGAGTTTTTTATACCTGACACCGGAAATATCGCAAGTGCTGTTTTTAATATTGATTATGACGATGGCTTTGTAGCATTTTTAAATGGCGTCGAAATTGCACGTGCAAACTTAGGCACTGCCGGAGACCGCCCGGATCATAATGTTCTTGCTAGCAGTTCACATGAAGCAATGATGTATCAAGGTCATGATCCCGACTCATTTTACATTGCCGAATCATTTTTAAAGTCAATTTTACTTCCCGGGGTTAATGTTATTGCTGTACAGGTTCACAATCAATCTGCAACATCAGGAGACCTTTCAGCTATTCCATTTCTTTCCTTTGGGATGCTGAATTCTACTCAGACATTTTCTTCCACTCCATCCTGGTTTCGTTCACCTGGCTTCCAGTATTTTCAGGCTAATTTCAAATTAAGTCGTGATGGTGAGACGGTCTTACTCACAGATAATACAGGATTTACTCTGGATCAACAAGATTTTACCCGCATGGATCCCAACCATTCGACAGGACGTTCTTCTGATGGCTCTTCGAGCTGGTGTGTTTTTACGAGCCCAACCCCACTTGGATCAAATTCAAATTCGACATGTTATCCCGGCTATGCAAGCGATCCCGTATTTTCAATTTCGGAAGGATTTTATTCTTCTACAAGAACCCTTTCGCTAAGCACCTCACTCAGTGGAGCAAAAATAAGGTACACAACAGATGGATCAGAGCCAACTTCGAGTTCAACCCAGTACAGCAATTCAATCAGCATCAGCAGCACAAAAACGATCCGCGTAAAAGTTTTCAAAACAGGTTACCTTCCCTCACCCACATTTACCAAGACCTATTTCATTGGAGAGGATATTGATTTACCTGTGTTTACAATTTCTACTGCACCTGATAATCTTTGGAATTATAATACCGGAATTTATGCAACGGGACCAAATGCCGATTCAGCTTATCCGTACAATGGAGCCAACTTTTGGCAGGACTGGGAAAAGCCAGCCGGAGTTGAATACTTCGACAAGAACAAAGTGAAGCAGGCAGAATTTCAAGCAAACATCGAAATATTCGGCAATTATTCTCAGGCCAAACCACAGAAAAGCTTCGAGATAAAGCTGAGTGATGACATGGGTACATCTAGTGTCAACTATGCTTTTTACCCTGACAAGCCTCAAATTACATCAACCGATAATATCGTTCTGAGAAATGCAGGTACGGAGTGGAACAAAGTTCATTTCCGTGATGCATTAATGGAAAGAGTAATGAAGACTACGCATTCAGGGTATCTTGCTACGCAACCTGCCGTTTTATTTTTGAATGGTGAATATTGGGGTGTATATACCATCCATGAAAATCATGATCAACATTGGATCAAAAATAACTATGGACTTGGCAAGGACGAAATTGACTACCTACTTGAAAATTCAAATGTGAGTACCAAGTATGGTTCAGATGACAGTTTTTGGGATATGGTTAACTATGCCAAAACCCAAACCCCAAATGGCACGAATTATTACAATGACATGAATGAAATGTTGGACATCGAAAATTTCGTGGACTACATGATAGCAGAAACCTATTTCAACAACGGCGACTGGATGAGAGACTGGACAAATAACATCAAGATGTGGAGACCAAGAGCCTCAGGCGGTAAATGGAGATACATCTTGTATGACCTTGATTTTGGGTTAGGCTATTCAGGAAGTGTGAATGATAATCGTATTGCAGTTGCACGAAATCCTGTTTCGCAAAATGAAGCATCAGACATGTTTGATGCCATGCTTCAGAATTCTAAATTTAAGAATTACTTCATTAACCGTTATGCGGATTTGATTAATACTATATATAAGTCCTCTACTCTCATTAGCTCTTCTCAAGAATTTGAAGATGAGATGCGACATGATATGTCAGATCATTTTGCAAAATGGCCTTCGTTTAACGGTGACAATTTTAGCATCTCCACATGGAATAGCAGGATCAGTTCCATGGAAAGTTTTATCAGTAGCAGACCGGGAAAAGTAAGAGGCCATATTCAAACTGAGTTTTCATTACCAAGCCAGGTTACGCTTACATTAAACGTTAGTCCGGCCGGCTCAGGAAGAATTCAAATAAGTACCGTCAACCCGACATCATTTCCATGGACAGGCGTTTATTTCAGGGGGAATCCGGTTACCATCACGGCCATGCCTAATCCCGGCTATACATTTGACCATTGGAGATCAAATGTTGTTATCAGTTCTAACAACTCTAATCAGGTTGCGACCTATGATTTTACATCGACAGATCAAATCACTGCTTATTTCAGCGGATCATCACAGTCGCCAAAAATTACCATCTCTGAAATAAATTATCATTCCGCCTCTTCACAAGATGCGGGAGACTGGATAGAGCTGCACAATTATGGCAATGTGGATCTGGATATTTCAAACTGGAAGCTCAAGGACAGAAATGATTACAATGCCTTTACGTTTCCTACTGGTACTGTAATTGATGCGGGAGATTACCTGGTAATTTCTGAGGACCTGATTAAATTCAGTGCTATTTTCCCTCAAGTTAATAATGTCATTGGTCCAATGGGATTCAACCTGGACAACAGTGGCGATGTAGTCCGCGTGTTTGATTACCTGGATCAGAATATTATCGAAGCTGATTTTGATGATAACACTCCATGGCCAACAGGAGCAGACGGGCAAGGCTATACCCTAGAATTACTAAGCAATACCGGAAATCTAAACAGCAGCAGTAATTGGTTTCTCGGTTGCATGGGTGGCTCACCCGGCAGGCAATACAGTGCTCCAACTGCGAATGTGAGTTTATCCGGACCTTCAGAATTTTGTGTAGGCGGAAGTGTTGATTTGAATTGCAATTCAGTGTCAGGAAATGAGTATCAATGGTTCAATAATGGTGTTTTTATTCCGGGCGCGAATCAAAACTCCTACACAGCATCCGTTTCCGGAACATATACTGTTCGGGTAAGTAATCAAGGATGTTCGGTTCAATCTTCCTCAGTTAGCCTTTCGACCATCCCTTACGGGCAGACCCCTGTGACTACCGGAAGCTTTCATTGTGGGCCGGGTACAGTTACTTTAATAGCGCAGGCAAGTGACACCGTGTTTTGGTATGATATATCCACTGGCAATTTGCTTGGCACAGGATCAAGTTTCACCACCCCGGTTTTATTTACTTCAGCGGGGTATTGGGCCAGATCATCGAGTGTATGTCCAAGCGCCCCTGCGGTTGTATTGGCAGACATCATCAACACGGCATCAGCTCCTCTTGCACAAGACGCCTTCACTTGCGGAAGCGGATCAGTGACTCTTTCTGCAACGGCAACTGAACCTATATCATGGTATGATGCAGCTACAGGAGGAAATCTTGTTGCTAACGGCCCTGTATTTAATACTCCAATTATCAACAGTTCCACGCCTTATTATGTTGTAGCAGGTGTAAATTGCCCAAGCTCTCCATTACTCGTAAATGCATTAGTTTATGCTCAGCCAAATGTTTATTTAGGTATTGATACGGCCATCGAATCAGGGCATACACTTTTACTTGATGCCGGCTCTTCTTTTGCAAGCTATCAATGGTCGACCGGGCAAAGCAGCCAAACCATCGTCGTGAGTACTGCCGGTACATACTCTGTACTGGCCACCGACTTTAACAATTGTACTGCCAGTGATGACATTGATGTAACAACTTTCTTAGGGATTTCAGCTAATTCATTTGACATTACTACATTCCGTGCATTTCCACTTCCGGTTAAAGACAAAGTGACCATAGAATATTTCAAACAAGGAAATACCGAAAGTCTTTTACAAGTCTATAATTCCGAAGGAAGACTACTGCATACTGAAAGCATTCATGCAAAACCCGGGCCTTTCAGTCTTGAGTTAAATATTCAACACTATTCCTCGGGAATATATTTCCTCAGCTTGACGGATGCAAATAAAACACGCGTGATATTATTGCCCGTTAAATAATTAGCACGAATCATTCAGTCAGAAACTACAATAAAAAACCCATTGGAGAACCCAATGGGTTTTTTGTATTGTCGACTAAACGGTGACGAAAAGAAAATTAAAGCTGAACTCTAAATAAAAATGAATAGATGCAAGAGCCTTGCATTTTTTAATTAATTTGCGAACAGAGTACTTCTTCTTTTGGCATAATTCTAATTTACACCTCTCAATCAGTTTTATGAGAAGAGTTCAATTATTTTTTCTCTTTTTTTTCTTGCTGGCGTTTGCAAAGCAATCTATTAGTAGTGACTTAGACACGATTAAACTTAAAAAATTAGAGGTTGAATTTCGATTTAAAAAAAACTGGAAATTTTTGGTTGGAGACAAACCCGAATTTGCTGCCACCACATTCAATGATTCAGCCTGGGCATTTATTTCTGATACCAGACTTGATTCGATTTATAAAAACCCTCCTATACTATTGTGGTTCAGAAACCATTTTATCGCAGATGCTTCAATTCATCAGAAAATTTTAAGTCTGGAATTTGAGGTAAAAGACGCATGTGAAGTTTATCTTGACGGGAAAAAGATTAAAACTTTTGGGCAGCTCGAGGTTGACAAGAAGAAAGGGGCATCCGGATTTAGTGTAAAAATTGAACCTATCCCAATAGTTCTGGACAGCGGCGAACATCTTTTAGCCATACGCTACTCGCGTTTCAGTGAAGGAAATGATGGCCGGGACCTTCAGATGGATGTGATCAATGAAGGAGAAGGATTTACCGTTTCGATGACCACTATTGAAAACTCCCTTAAGGAACTCCTTGACACTTCCCAAATTTTTATAGTCTCCTTTTTCTCGGGAATATTTTTAACCCTCAGTATCTTTCATTTCATACTATTTCTTTTCTACCGTCAGAACAAAAGCAATCTGTATTACAGCCTTTTCACTTTGCTTTTGTTTATAATATTTTTTGGTATTTACAAAGTAATGAGTGGCTCAGACCTCAATCTAACCACAAAGATAGGGATGCTGGAAGTTATTTCAATCCTTTGCACTCCGCTTTTATTTATTGCCTTGCTTTATCAGATTTTCTACAAGCGAATACTGTTTTATTTCTGGATACTCAGCACAGTTATTTTCGCAGGATTATTACTTACTGGTTATACAGAACATCAAGGCTTTGGAGGATTGCTCATTGCAATTTTTCTTATTCTAAGCTTTATCGAAATACTTCGTATCTATATAAAGTCGTGGCGCAGGAAAAAGGAAGGTGCAGGAATATTTCTTTTTGGAATCCTCATTCCACCATTAGGAACTATTGCGCTTGCTCTGCTTGCATATCTTATAAAGGCAATGGGTATCATTGACCTTGCTTCCACCATCAATACCTCTTTAGGAAGTTTTTTCGGATACAGCATGCTGTTGAGTGTATCAGTTTCCATGACCATTTATCTGGCGAATGATTTTTCAAAATTGAACGTGAAACTTTCACAGCAACTTAGTGAAATCAAGCATTTGTTTCAGAAAACAATACAGCAGGAGAATGAGAGAAAACGAATTCTGGAAAATCAAAATGTAGAGCTTGAAAAAAATGTACAGGAAAGAACCAAAGAGCTGGCTCAAAAGAACAGGGACATTTTGGACAACTTGCAATATGCACAACGAATTCAAACTGCAATCCTGCCTGACACTTCGTTTATAAATGAGACTTTAAAAGATTCATTTATCATTTACCGTCCTAAGGATATCGTAAGCGGAGACTTTTACACCTTCTCTCAGAAAAGCGGGAAAGTGGTGATCGCTGCTGCAGACTGCACCGGGCATGGAGTAACCGGAGCTTTTCTAAGTATGATTGGGATTTCGCTGCTGAATCAGATTGTAAATGAAGGAGGGGAGACTCAGCCTGCCCAGATTCTGAATCATCTAAATGCAGGCATCGTAAATGCATTGAAACAAAAAGCATCGGAAGTGAATGACGGAATGGACATAGCTGTTTGCAGTTTTGATCTTAATGAAAAAACCCTTCAATATGCCGGAGCGAATCGTCCTTTGTATCTTATTCGCAGTGGAAATTTTGAAGAAATAAAGGCCGATAAACTTGCCATTGGAGGATTTCGCCTGGATGCAGAGGCCTCTTTCAGGAATCATGAATTCAGTCTTAGTTCAGGGGATTCTGTATATATTTTCACGGATGGATATGCCGATCAATTTGGTGGAGAAAATGGCAAGAAAATGCTAAGCAAAAGATTAAGGGAACAATTATTATCAATCCAACATTTGTCGATGGCTGAGCAGGAAACTATTCTCAGTGAATATTTTGATGAATGGAGAAGATCCAATGAACAAGTAGATGATGTTTTGTTAATTGGAATAAGGCTTTAATTTTCATACTGGATTTTTCTAATGGTAAGCCAATAAAAAAGCTTCATCTTCCGGAGCCGAAAGGCATCAGGAAGATGAAGCTTGAAATCAATCGGCGAAAAATTATTTCGCGACAGTTACTTTTTCTGTATAAGCATTTCCATCAACAATCATTCTTACAAAGTAAACTCCTTCAGAGAATTTTTGAAGATCGATAGTGTTGCTTTCCTCCACACCAATCTGGCTGAAGACTTCACGGCCTGTGATATCGAACATTGAAAGTGTTGCAGAAGCGCTGCTTGACTTCGCCTGAACGTTTAGTATTGATGAAGCAGGATTCGGGTGCATGGTGAATGCATCTTGCTTATAAACCTGAGGTACGCTCACGAAGAGAGGATCCAGAATATTCAAACGAAGGAAGAAAGTGATCTGGAAGCTTGCATCCAAAGGCTGCCATGTAGTAGAGCCTGCGAACAAAGCCTGGCATGCATTTGGCTGGAAGTTAAAGCTTGTATATCCCATGCTTAAAACGTCAGTGCTATACTGGTGTGCACCTACGAAGTAAGCGCCTGTACCTATTGGATACGGAGCAGACTTAAATCCTAAAGTAAGAAGTTTACCGAAGGCGGCATCGGTTGTTGTAAAGGTGTAAGTATACGTAGAGGCAAGAACAGAGACAGGTGCTGATCCGAATGTATAAAGATCAAAGCTAACGCTGTCTCCAGCTGTAGGGCTGTCAAAGTATGCAGTAACTGAACTTGCATAAGAGTTAGCGCCTACCTGAAATCTTTGTCCGAGGACACCTGCAGAAGCCTGAAGTCCAAGAGATCCTTCAACAACATCGTTGTCCATACCCAAAATTGAATCTGTAACCGTCATGCTGTATTGAACAGTATCGTTAGAAAAATCTTCATCAACCAAACTTCCGGTATTGATGAAAGCAGTGATATCATAAGTGCTTTTTGAAGAAGGGGTGAAGGCAGCAGTTGAAGCTACGTTTGACATTGCTCCGGATGCAAAATTGAATAAACGAGAAGTATCAGTTTGAACGTTGGTGCCTGCGCTATCAACATTGATAATGAAGCTTAGTGTATCAACGGCAGCAGATCCGAAGTTTGCAACATCTGCGTCAAAAAATACAGGTCCTGAGAGAAATTCAGGTACGAATGTAAAGGGAGGATTGAAATTCAATTTCTCAAGTCTTGACTCAGTAACCGGAGGAACGAAATCGCTTAATTCATAGGCAAACATTCTGTTCGGTGAACCCTGCATAACTCCTAGGATACTTCTTGCTCCACCCGGATCCAAGCCCCAGGTAATTCCAAGTCCGCCAGCCAGTCCGCCGGTTCCACCCACGCCGATATCACTCATCACATCGTGAGCAAATGCATCCGCTGCACCACTTGCAACATTGATTCTCTTAATTTTTGCTACTCCAGTTCCACCTTCCTGATCAAAAGCCCAGATGAATGGTCCGCCTGTTGAATAATTATCGATACCAATTCCGAAGATTCCAACCAAACCATGAGTTGCAGCAGGAATAGCGCTCAGCATAAGCCCGGCGCGATCGATTAATGTTATATCAGTTTGGAAATTACAAATCCAGAAACCACCCAAACCGCCGTTTGCCAGTGAATCGTATGCAATTCCACGAACAAATTCTGGAGCTGTGATAGTCGACGTGACCGTTTTTGAAACAGGGTCTATTTCATAAATGGTTGTAGTGTTGGCACCTGCATAAATGTGGGTACCATCCCAGGTCATTCCGCGAACGCCCGAAGTTGGAGTACCAACTCCAGTTACTTTAAAACGGGAAGTAATGACTCCGTTGGCATCAAATGTGAACAAAGAGTCTGTATTCCAGGCAGACACCCAGAATTCTGTACCCGTCCAAACCACGCCGGCCATACCTGCTGAACCACGTTGTGCCTGTATGTTATAATTCAATTGCACATCAAATAAGGCATTTACCTGATTTGAAGGAGTCGATTTTCTAGCTAAAGCCTGATTAGAATTTTTTGATATGCCCTGCACACCATTGGCGACAGTTGCAATAGTTGCTTTTTCAGATTGTGCGAACAACATAGTTCCCGCACATAGAAATGCAGCAGTGGTGTAAAGTAGTTTTCGTAACATAATTGCTTTGGGTTAAAATTTTTGCCAAATGTATGAAAGATATAGAGTTTCCGGAACATCGAACTGTCAAAAATCACCATCAAGGCAAACATTAACAAATCTCTTACTGTGAGCCTGTTTGACAAATTTATCCTCGCTGAGCAAGCATTCGTTTCATTTTCTTTGCTGTTTAAATGAATTCAATTGTTATAAGGCCAGAAAAACGATGAAAATCTCCCTTTTTATTGTTTTCTTGTGTTTTCAGGAATTCTGTTTACCTTTTCAATCCATTCCATATTCCACCCCTTTAAGAGCATGAATCTCATCCACACAAAATATTGATCCGATCATTCATTCTCAAAAATATTCGCACCAAACAAAGACAGAAAAAAACTATGATTAGCAACAATGATGTACTCAAAAAACTCAGGGTAGCATTACAATTGAAAGACGATGATATTATTAAAATACTGAAGCTCGTAGATTTCGAAATTGGAAAGACTGAGCTAAGTGCCTTTTTCAGGAGTGAAGACCATCCGAATTACAAATTGGCAGGCGATCAGGTTCTGAGAAATTTTTTAAACGGATTAGTCATTTATAAGCGTGGACCTAAACCTGGCTCTGATCAGAAAAATTCTTAATTCATTCGTTAGGCTATATCAAATTGGCCAAGTCTGCATTTAGTTAGCTCTTTAAAAACTACGTCGGGGAAGGGTAGGATAAGCAAAAATGCAATTCTCCATTTTTAGCTTGTGCTTTTCCAAGTTAATAGAGAAAAATTTGTTTTTTAACGAAAAAAGCACTATTATTATAGTGCTTTGAAAAGATCAGGAAAAGTAGCTAATTTACATTGGCAAATACTTCAACCAATAAGAAATCTAATTGAACAAATGAAATCTTGGAACTATTCGTTATTGAATTCAACGCTAATGAGGTTGCTTTGCAAAAAACGTGTGTATAAAATTAAACTAAACACATTTACATTCTTTCTTGCATTTTCATTTCTCCAATTAAATATCAGCAACATTTTTGCACAACAAGACATTCAATCATTAAATGCAGATTCTATCAATCAACTAAAGATCGATGGAAAATTAACCGGCAAAGAATATTTCACGAATTCACGTGCCCGGTTTTCACAAACATCACCGGTAGTACCGAATCCTACCAGCCTTCCACCACTTACCTGCGATTGTTGGATTAGCAGAGATGCCACATGGCAAGTTGGTGCTTTTGACGGAAGTGGCGCCAGCGGAGGACCGGGTGTACCGCCTGATTACCGGAACGATGACTGGTCAACATTAGCAATTGCATTGCCTTTTAATTTTTGTTTTTATGGAACGAATATCAATAGCCTTTTCCTGAACAATAATGGTAATGTGTCAATAGGATCTCCTGAACCAACATTCACGGCATCACCTTTCCCAAATAATCAGTTTGTGATGATTGCACCTTTTTGGGGTGATGTTGATACACGAGGCGCTCTCAGCGGCATTGTTTATTACCGTATTACCCCTACACATATGGTTATACAGTGGGAAAACGTAGGTTATTTTAGCGCACAAGATGATAAGCTAAACACTTTTCAACTCATCCTGACAGATGGAACAGATCCAATACTGCCCGCAGGACAAAACACTTCGTTTTGCTATAAGGACATGCAATGGACTACAGGATCTGCATCAGGCGGTGTCAATGGCTTTGGCGGGACTGCAGCTACAGTAGGCGTTAACAGAGGTAATGGTACCGATTATATTCAGGTAGGATTATTTGACACAGCAGGGGCCGTATATGACGGACCTTTCAATAACAATGACGGGATTGACGCATTGGACTATCAATCCTTTTATTTTAACTCCTGTGTGAGCAGTTCAAATGTTGCACCACTTGTTACGGCTATTCAAGTGTGTGACACCATAAAGGTTTGCATCAATGATTCTACCGTAATACACGCGGAATTTCTTTCACCGGAACAAGGTCAGATTACCACGGCCGGTGTAAACCCTAATGGGATGACCGGAGTTTCTATTCTCAGCAGCACCGTTGGAAATACTGCTTCCATAGACATTAAAATTTCCGGAATTGCATCGAATGTCGGTTATCATACAATTTTTATCACAGGAACAGATGATGGGGCTCCTCCTCTTACGAATTCCACCCCTGTTATCGTTCAAATCATGCCGGCGCCAACGACAAATTTCACCTATGCTCCGGCATCACCCGTGAGCCCGGGAACCGTCATTCAATTTACTAGTACGAGTGTGGGAGCCTTCTCCTATGTCTGGAATTTTGGAGACGGTTCTCCTACACCAAATATTCCTAACCCGACTCACACTTACAATTCACCAGGGACTTATAATGTCAGCTTAACAACTACAGGACCTAATGGCTGTTCTTCAACCAAGGTAGAACAAGTTATAGTTGCTGCCTGTGCAACCGCAAGCTTTACGGTGATAGATACACTTTGTGAGGGGACTTCGACGCAGGTCACATTTACCGGAGTCGCAAGTGCAACGGCAACATTTGACTGGAACTTTGGAAATGCGACAGTTCTTTCAGGTAGTGGAAGAGGTCCGTACTCGGTGGTTTGGAATAGTTCGGGAAATGAAACTGTTTCACTCACAGTAACTGATAATCCTTGTGCTACAATTTCAACTTCCTTACCTGTCAATGTAGTTCCGATTCCGGTTGCATCCATTAGCACAGACCCTACTGTATGTGCAGGCGATCAGACGAATGTCAACTTTTCAGGGACTTCCCTGAGTAATGCATCCTATACCTGGAACGTAGGTTCAGCCACCATAGTTGCAGGAAATGGAACAACGTCGAACCCCTATACATTGTCATGGAATACGGTTGGCCCGACGAATCTGAGTTTAATTGTGAACCAACATGGATGCAGAGATACCGCGCAGGCAAATGTTCAGGTATATGCTATTCCCACTTCTTTGTTTACTGCACCTGCATCAGTTTGTGCTAACAGCAGCATTAACGTAAATTATACCGGCAATGCAACGGGAGCAGCAAGCTATACATGGGATTTTGACGGAGCAACTGTTCTTTCAGGCAGTGGACAAGGCCCCTATTCACTAAGCTGGCCTGCAGGAGGAAATAATAATATTACACTGAATGTAACTGAAAATGGCTGCAGCTCTACGCCAACAATTATACCGGTTAGAGTTGATGCAATACCTGTTGCATTATTTACTGCGGACCCGAATTCATGCCCCGGCGATCAAAACACTATTAGTTTTACGGGAAGCCCTTCCTCAGGTGCTAATTACTCATGGGATTTCGGATCTGCCAATATTATTTCAGGAAGTGGTGCCGGCCCGTATATATTAAGTTGGAACACCTCAGGATCACAGAATATAAATTTAATTGTAGAGAATAATGGTTGTAGTGACACAACGATGCTTACCGTAAATATTTTTCAAATTCCTTCTTCTACATTTACTGTTCCGGTATCGATTTGCCCGGGAGATACAGCACAAATTAATTACACAGGAAATGCCGGATCAGGCTCCACTTTTAACTGGGACTTTGCCGGAGGAACCGTTATTTCAGGCGTGGATGCCGGTCCATATTTGGTGAGCTGGCCAAACGGCGGAGTGCCTGCATTAACTTTGATGGTGACAGAAAACGGATGTCCATCTATCCTGACACAAAACAATATCAGTATTGCTCCTTTACCTAACGCAGTCGCTGGGGCTGATGTTACGATTTGTTCAGGAACTTCTACTTCTATTGGATCTAATCCGCAAGGTGGAAATATATATCAATGGTTTCCTTCAGTAGGATTGAGTGATCCAAATTCCAGTTCTACATCTGTACAGGGAAATATTTCAGGTGTCTCAGCTGAAACAAGAGACTATATCCTTACTGTTACCTCCGCACTTGGCTGTGTAAATACAGATTCAATCATTATAACCATTAATCCTGTACCAACTTCTGTCTTTACCACCCCACTTCCACAATGTTTAGACAACAACCTTTTCAAGTTTTATCTTGCAGGAACCGTTTTTCCGGGCGCCCAATATACCTGGAATTTTGGCCCGCTCGCTAATCCACAACAATCCAACCTGGCAGTGCCTCCATCGGTAACATATCCACAAATCGGATCATATGCCGTTACGGTTAATGCAAGCTATGGCCCTTGTGTTGCTCCGCCTTTTACTGATAGCGTTAGAGTAATTCCAAATCCGGTGGCAGACTTCAGCGCAATGATCGTCGAAGGATGTGTGCCTCTCACGGTACCGTTCGTAAATCAAAGTTCCGGCTTATGGAACAACTATGTGTGGACTTTTTCTGACCAATCAACAGATACAGTGGCGCAAGCACTTCATGTATTTACAAGCCCTGGAATTTACACGGTTGAACTTCTTGCTCAAACAACGAACGGCTGCACCGATAAAATTACATACACTGATTTAATTAAAGTAAATCCTAAACCTCAGCCTTCATTCTTCCCTTCACCTCAGACGGCGAGTATTTTTGAGCCGATAATTCAGTTTATCAATGCTACTCCCGGAATAAATTCTTACACCTGGGAATTTGGTGACGGAGACAGTTCATATTCTGTAAACCCTGATCATTTGTACGATCAGATCGGAGAATACACCGTTTCCCTCTACGTAACTAATATATATGGCTGTCTGGATACAATTACAGCACTTGTTCGTATTGAAGACGATTTTACATTTTACATTCCAAACTCCTTTAGTCCTAATGGAGATGGAAACAATGATTTCTTTAGCGGTTTCGGAACCCGTCTCAAAGCTTATCACATGGATGTTTTCGATCGATGGGGATTGCTAATCTACTCCACGGATGACATATTGAAACCATGGAATGGAAAAGACAAAAATGATGTTCAGTCTGACGTTTATATTTATAAAATTCTTATAACTGACAATAAAAACCAGCGCCATGAATATAATGGCCATGTGAATGTTGTACGTTAGTCGCCTTTGAGACTCAATCTCAATTCTTTTTTTCAGTCTTACCGCTTATAATATGTACATTCGTTTCATGTCCATTTTATTAGGTCTTGAAAAATCTATTTTACATAGTTGGGTTTTGCCTTTTACAAATTTTTAACCCGTCAATTACATATTCCCAAACCGGGGTTTATTTTGATGGAGTGAATGATTACGTATCATTTGGAAATACCGCTGGTTTAGGAAGCTCACAATTTACGCTCGAAATTTGGTTTAAAAAGGATGGAGCCGGAATCTCCGTTCAAACAGATACCAATGGTGTCATTGCGATACCACTTATTTCCAAAGGCAGAATGGAGGGCGAGGGAAGTAATTTAGACATGAATTATTTTCTTGGCATCGACTATGCAACCAATACCCTGTGTGCAGATTTTGAAGAAGGGAGCGGACAAGCAAATCCCGGCAAAAACCATCCAATTAAAGGAGTCACTCCTATCTGTAATTTTCGATGGTATCATGCAGCGGTTACTTTTAACGGAAATAGTTTTGTGCTATATCTCAATGGAGTTCCTGAAAACACTTTAAGTATAAATGCTTTTCCTCAATCGGCGTCAATACAGCACGCTTCGATTGGCAGCGCCTTGAATTCGACCGGTGCGGCATCAGGATTTTTCAATGGTCGTTTAGATGAGGCACGCATTTGGAATTATGCAAGAACTCAAACGCAAATTGACAGCAATTTTACGGTTGAAATAATTTCTGCACCCGGGCTGCAAGGAAGATGGGGCATGAACGAGGGAATAGGAACGATTTGTCAAAATTCCGGTTTAGCGAGCAATGCTCAGGGAAATTTATTGAATGGTGCATCGTGGATAAACGGGTCGCCGTTTACACCATCAACAACACAACAAAATTTCGGGTTAGCATTAGAAGGAATAAATTCCTATGTGAGTTTTGGAAACAATCCTAATCTGGGGCTTTCACAATTTACACTGGAAACTTGGTTCATGCGCAATGGACCGGGATCATATTCTTCATCCGGCTCAGGAGGTGTTGTAGCAATTCCACTTATTGCAAAAGGAAGAGGAGAATCTGATGGGAACAACAGAGACATGAATTATTTCCTGGGTATTGACACAACAACCGGATTTCTTGTGGCGGATTTTGAAGAAGCCATCGGTCAAAGAAATCCGGGCAGGAATCATCCTGTTTTAGGAGCTACACTTATTCAGTATAACATCTGGTATCATGCAGCAGTAAGTTACGATGGTGGCACATGGAATTTATACCTGAACGGAAATTTAGAAAATCAATTAAGTATTGGACAACTTCCGCAAGACCAAAGCATACAACATGCAAGCATTGGCACTGCATTAAATTCAGCCGGCACTCCTGAAGGATTTTTCGTCGGGATCATGGATGAAGTAAGAATTTGGAATTATTCCCGTACACAAAACGAAATCAAAAGTACGATGAACCGGGCAGTCAGCTCAGCAACCAATGGACTAGTCGCAAGGTGGGGAATGAATGAGGCATGCGGAACAGGCATTTCGGATAGTTCCGGGAATTCGATTCATTCAGTCGTTCAAAATAAAAATTGGTATTGGACCAATGGTTGTAATTTCGACTTGCCGGTAAAAACAGATCAGCCCGCTTTAGCTTCCCCTTCCGACCTGGAAGGAAACGTTTACCTGACTTCAAATCTCAGTGTCGGTGTGAGTGATCCTGAAGGAAAAAATCTAAGCGTTACATATTTTGTCCAGCCTTGTCCTAGTCCGGCTCCTGAAGATTTTACAGTAATTGGATTACCAGATACCCAACATTATGTTTCCAATCTTTTTGGAGGGACTAACGAAATTTACAAATCACAAACAAACTGGATTGCACAAAATCGAATTGCAGAAAACATCGTCTATGTACATGGCCTTGGCGACTGTGTTCAAAATGGAGACAATGGCGGTGATCCCATTGAATGGCAACGTGTCGATACGGCGATGAAAATTATCGAAGACCCTGTAAGTACTCAATTGCAAGAAGGAATACCCTATGGATTGAATGTCGGAAACCATGATCAATCTCCTATTGGGGAGGTATCCGGCACAACAAATTTTTTTAATTCTTATTTCGGTGAATCCAGATTTCTTGGTCGAAGTTATTATGGCGGTCATTTTGGTTCTAATAACAACAACAACTATTCATTTTTTTCCGCCGGAGGGATGAATTTTATTGTAATCAATACAGAGTATAACTACAACAACATTGATGGTCAGGTTGCGCAATGGATGATTAATCTGCTTACACAATATTCTGATCATTTTGCTATCATTGGAAGTCATTACATGTTGAATGGCGACGGAACATTTGCACCACAGGGACTGGCAATTTATAATGTGATAAAAAGATTTCCAAATGTAATTCTGACTCAAAGCGGACATGTATCGGCCGAGGCAAACCGAGAAGATATTTACGATGGACATAAAATCATAAGTATCATGGCCGACTACCAAGGCCGATCATATGGAGGGACTGGCTGGATGAGATTACTGAAATTTTCACCTGTGAATAATAGCATCACTGTGAAAACATATTCTCCGTGGCTAAATCAATTTGAAACGGACAGTAACAGTCAATTTACCTATTCATTAAACATGAATCCCCGAACAGGCTATACTATACTGGGCACAAATTCAAATGTACCTTCCGGATCTCTTTCTTCATACACGGCTGGCAGTCTCTTACCAAATACCTGCTATTACTGGTATGTGACCGTTAGCAACGGAGCAACTACCACCACAAGTCCTGTCTGGAAATTTACCACAGTTTCCGAATGCACAAAAATTAATTCATTTTCTCCAATAACCGGAGCGATTGGCGACACGATTCAAATCAATGGAAAAAAATTAACTGTTTTGAGTACCGTCTTCTTTAACGCTACCCCTGCTTCCTTCGCAGTAATTAATGACAGTACAGCAAAGGTTATTGTACCTACAGGTGCGAGTACAGGAAAAATTTATATTGAAGGATCCTGCAATGACAGCAGCGTTACGAATTTTACTATTAGTAATTGCAGTGTAATCCCAACTGCATACACAATTACAGGTGGCGGATTTTATTGCGCTTCTCCCGGTAACGGAAGTTTGGTTGGTCTCACTGGTTCTCAGCCGGGTGTATCGTATCAACTCAGATTGAACAATAATCCGGTCGGCACTCCCCTCTCAGGGACAGGAACTTCCTTAGTTTTTGGGAACCAAACACAATCAGGAGTATTTACAATCTATGCGACAAATCAATCGGGCTGCAGTAATTTGATGAATGGACAAACTTATGTCGGCACGATGTCTAATCCGATACCGAGTATAAGTATTACCAATCCAATATTTTGTTTTGGCTCAAGTGCAACACTCTCTGTTCAGGGCAGTGGAGGAAGAGCTCCTTACGGCAATACCGGAATATTTTTAAGACCTGTGGGTACTTATTCTTTTACTATAACTGATGCTAATAATTGTAGTGCCACTAATCAGGTAACGATAAACCAACCCTTAAAAGTTGAAGGAATTATTTCCGGCGTGAATGCTTCCTGCAGTGCAGCTAATGGGAGTGCTACAGTTTTTCCGAGCGGAGGAACCGGACCTTATTCTTATTCCTGGTCTGATGGTCAAAGTACCCAGACTGCCGGAAATCTGGCAGCTGGAAATTATTCAGTTATAATAACTGATTCCTACGGATGTAGCGGGATTTCGTACACCAGTATTATTAATTCCGGGGCGGCGCCATCTTCAGCAGGAACTATCAGCGGATCAAGTGAAGTATGCAGAAACAGCACAGCGACTTATTCTGCTTCATCAATCCAAAATGCAAACTCCTACACATGGATACTTCCAAATGGTGCAAGCGGAATTTCAACTTCAAACAATATTAGCATTTCATATTCTTCCACATTTAATGGAGGGTTTGTTTGCGTGCGAGGAGAAAATTCCTGTGGCAGCGGCGTAACATCATGCATTTATGTATCGGTAATTTCATCAAGGCCATCTAGCTCGGGCAATATCACAGGGCCGACTGATGCCTGTCCGCTCAATACCTATACATATAGCATTAGTCCAATAGCAAGCGCATTAAACTACACTTGGTCAGTGACAGGAACTGGAGCAACAATTGTATCAGCACAAGGGAATAATTCCATTCAGGTTTCAACAGCAGCCGGGTTTTTCAAGGCAACCCTGAGTGTGGTTGCCTCCAATTGCGTGGGGAATTCAAATTCCATGAACATGGATATATTTGGAATACCTGTTCATTCCAACCCATTAATTGGATCTACAAATATTTGTCCGGGAACTCTATCTGCTGCCTATTCAATAAATCCAGTACCAAGAGCAAATTCGTATAGCTGGAGTATTCTGAATGGGGACTTGCAAATTGTCTCTCAAAATGCCAACAATGTTATTATTAGTGCAGGCCCCACATTCACCACAGGTGTTTTAGCAGTTGATGCCATTAATACATGTGGAAGATATAGCAGAAGCTATACCCTCAGATCGGGACCGGGGCAACCCGGTGGAATAAGTGGCCCATACACCGGCATGTGTCAGCTGAACAATATTCAATATAGTATTTCAAGTGTGCCAACTGCAACATCCTATTCCTGGACTGTTCCATCGGGAGTGCAATTAGTTTCAGCAAACGGAACCACTTTAAAGGTGAATTATACAAGTGGATTTAGCGGAACAGGCAATATCTGTGTGGTTGCGAATAATGCCTGTGGACAATCCATTGCCAGATGCTTGCCGGTGAAATCAACCCTGGCTCCGCCATCCAGTATTTCAGGTGCTTCAACGGTTTGCAAGACACGATCAAACGAGTTGTATTCAATTACTCCGGTGGCCGGAGCATTATCTTATTTATGGAATATTTCTAATGGGGCATTTATATCTCCGCAAGGAAATGGAACCAGTGCACTTGTGAATTTTAACTATACTTACAGCAGTCCTCTTTTCATTTCTGTTGCCTGTGAGAACCTCTGTGGCTATGGATCCGGGACCAATAAAACCATAGCTGTTACTATGAGTTGCAGGGAAAACAAATCCTTAAGCACTCCACTGAACGATGGCATCATCCTTCCCAATCCGAATAATGGACCATTCAGTTTTCAGGTATCACTTGATAACAGTTCAGATTACACCCTTGTTCTCCAGAATATGCTTGGAGAGGTTTGTCATGAAAAGTCGGTTCAATTGAAGGAGGGAATAAATATTCAGGAATTAGATCTGACGAATTTGCCTAAAGGTATTTACAATCTCAAACTGATTAACAATACCAACTCTATCAGCTTTCCTCGTATTGTCTTACAATAATTTTTCTTTACGGAAATTTGATTTGCATACAAATTTCTAAATACAGATTTGACAATCGAACTTTCCGTCTACTTGTTTTTATTTTGCGTTAATATCAGACGAAGCGATGTGTCTTTTCCAATATAGGCCCAGGCCCAATTGATAAAAATAATAAGTCTGTTTTTTACACTCAGGATCAACATAAGATGAAGAAACATCCAGGCTATCCATGCAATGTATCCGCCAAATTTAATGAAGGGTAAATCGACCACTGCTTTGTGTGTTCCAATTGTAGCCATAGAACCCCGGTCTTTGTATTCAAACTCCTTTGTTCTTCTCCCCTTCTCTATATATTTCAAATTTCTTGCCAGGTTCTTTGCCTGATTGATAGCAACATTTGCGACCTGAGGATGTCCTTTAGGGTACTTAGGCGTTTCCATATAGGCGATATCACCAAGAGCAAAAATATTGTCCGCCCAACTTACTTTATTTATCCGGTCAACTTTAATACGATTGCCGTGAACAAGACTTTCCTCCGGAATATTATCCAATGTATTTCCCGTAACGCCGGCAGCCCAAATGACCGTTTTACTTTTTATACTTTCCCCATCCTGGAAAGTCAGTGTTTCTCCATCATAGTTTTTAACGTAGGTTTCAGTAAACACCTTTACGCCCATCTGTTCCAAATACTTTCGGGAAGCCTTACTGGAATGGTCGCTCATGGCATTTAAAGTATTCTTACTTCCTTCTACGAGTATAATTTTAAATTTTGAAAAATCTATTCCCGGATAATCCTTGGGAAGAATATTCCTTTTGATTTCCGCAAAAGCACCGGACAGTTCAACACCAGTCGGTCCGGCCCCAACAATAACCAGATTTAGCAATGCTTCCTTTTCTGCTTCAGATGCAGAGATAATTTTTTCGAAAGTGAGAATAATATGATTCCTTACTGAAATTGCATCATAAGTGGTCTTCAGTGTGAAAGAATTTTTCTCAATGGCTGCATTGCCATAGAAATTAGTTCTGCAACCAATGGCAAGAATTAAATAGTCGTAGCCGAATTCACCTATCGAGGTGAGGACTTTGTTTTGGCTGCTATTTATACTCAGAACTTCAGCCAACCGTACCTGAACATTTTTTTTACTCTTAAAAATATTTCGCAGAGGGAACGATATGCTGGAAGGCTCAATTTGTGACGTTGCTACCTGATAGAACAAGGGTTGAAACTGATGGTGATTTAACTTGTCAATTAATAAAATATCAAAAATGTTCTCATCAAGATTCCGGATGGCCTGTATGCCGGCAAAACCACCACCAATTACCAGTACCTTTTTCTTTGGATCCATTCAATTTAGAATTTGAAA
>Ga0154020_10001769_pt1 | contig 26528 bp, 38 predicted proteins | sample Klosneuvirus_201_FD_109709 | JGI IMG/M metagenome (GOLD analysis project Ga0154020, IMG submission 109709) | Active sludge microbial communities from wastewater, Klosterneuburg, Austria - Klosneuvirus_20160825_MG | ecosystem: Engineered > WWTP > Aerobic digester > Activated sludge | place...
AACAAAACCTCATCCTTGTTAAAGGAGCCGTTCCCGGTCATAAAGGTTCTGTCGTAATCCTAGAAAATAAGGCGAAATGAAAATTGATGTGATTAGCAGAACCGGCGAAGCAACCGGTCGCAGCTTTGAGATAGCTGACGAACTATTGCTTTCAGAACCAAACATGCACGTGGTGTATCTGAGCGTGAAGCAGTATCTGGCCAATCAGCGCCAGGGTACTCATAAATCTAAAGAAAGGAACGAAATTGCCGGTTCTACTCGCAAGCTACATAAGCAGAAGGGTACCGGTGGTTCCAGAAAAGGAGACATCAAGAGCCCGATCCTGCACGGTGGTGGTAGAGTATTTGGTCCAAGACCTAGAGACTACAGTATGGATCTGAATAAAAAGACTAAGCGTCTGGCTAAATTGGCTGTTATTACTGATTTGTTACAGAACAATAAACTTAAGGTAGTTGAAGATTTTAGCTTCGATGCACCTAAGACAAAAGACCTGATCAGTTTCTTTAAAACAGTTCAGGCAGAGAAGAAGCCATTACTAGTGACTTCCGAACTGAATCGCAACATTTATCTCTCAGGACGTAATATGCCGAAAGGTGCAGTTACCTACGTCAATGAGTTGAATGTATATGACATGGTGAATGCCGATACGCTCATTGTATTTGAAGGCGCCATGGACAAGATTGTCAAATCATTAGAAAAAAAGTAAAATTCCGGAATCATGATCAATACGATTTTAATCAAACCGGTAATCACCGAAAAATCACAAGCCCTTGCCAATGATGGTAAGTATGTGTTCGTGGTAAATAAGAAGGCAAATAAAGTGGAGATAGGCAAAGCCATCGAGAAATTTTATAATGTTACGGTGACGGATGTGAACACTGTAAATGTCAGAGCAAGGGCAGTAAGCCGCTCAGGTAGATCCGGTGTCATGAAAGGCTTTAAATCAGGCTATAAAAAAGCCATCGTATCTCTGGAAGAGGGCAATACGATCGATATATTTTTAAATCCAAATGAAGAATAACCGGCACCACCGGTAAATATATATAGCAATGGCAGTTAAGAAATTTAATCCGATGACACCCGGAACCAGGTACAGAGTGGGAAATTCCTTTCAGGAAATCACTACTGCTACTCCCGAGAAGTCACTGACTACCGAACTGAAGAAGAGCGGTGGTCGTAACCATGACGGTAAGATGACCGTGCGAAACAGAGGTGGTGGGCACAAGCGCCGTTACCGAGTGATCGACTTCAAGAGAGATAAAGATCAAATACCTGCTAAAGTGGCTACCATCGAGTACGACCCGAATAGAAGTGCCTGGATCGCACTCCTTCACTATGCAGATGGTGAGAAGAGGTACATCATCGCAGCTAAGGGCTTGAAGGTTGGTGATACCATACAAAGTGGTCGCTCTATACCTGTAGAGGTAGGCAACGCCATGTATCTGAGTGAAGTTCCATTAGGTGCAGAGATATACAACATCGAGATGCAACCCGGCAAGGGTGCCGCTTTGGCGCGAAGTGCAGGTGCTTATTGTATCATGGTGGGTAAAGAGGAAAGATATGCCGTGGTCAAGTTGCCTTCAGGCGAAGTTCGCCGGATCCTGCTTACTTGCAAGGTTACTATCGGACAGGCTTCTAACCCGGATCATGGATTGACCGTATTCGGAAAGGCAGGACGCAGAGCTTGGGTAGGTCGTAAATCACGAGTGCGTGGTGTAGCGATGAACCCCGTCGATCACCCCATGGGTGGTGGTGAAGGTAGAGCTTCAGGTGGTCATCCAATATCAAGAACCGGTATTATGGCCAAAGGTCAGAAGACCAGAAATGTCAACAAGAAGAGCAATTCGTTGATCATTTCGAAGCGTAAAACAAAAAATAAATAAAACACAATCCGAAAGTAGCATACAATGGCACGTTCACTAAAAAAAGGACCTTACGTACATTACAGTCTTCTGGACAAAATTGCTAAGGCAAAAGACTCCACTAAGAAAATGGTGATCAAGACCTGGTCCAGGGCATCGATGATCATACCTGATATGGTTGGAGAAACTATCGCGGTTCATAATGGCAAGACATTTGTACCGGTATTTGTTACTGAAAACATGGTGGGCCATAAATTAGGTGAGTTTTCGCCTACCCGCAATTTCAGAGGTCATGGTGGAAATAAAAAGAAATAATAAACGGAGTCTGTAAAGCTCTGTAAATAAATAAACAATGGAAGCACAAGCTAGATTGAGAAATATCAAAGGTTCAGCCCGCAAAATGCGTTTGGTAGTAGATACTATTCGTGGGAAAGATGTGAACCAGGCTTTGGTCATTTTGAAGCACACAAGTAAGCATTCAGCACATCACGTCTATAAGACGGTTTTGTCTGCAGTTTCTAACTGGGAGAATAAGCCCGGGAATGAAGGAGATGCGGATAGCCACCAATTGTTTGTGAAAACAGCATTTGTGGATGAAGCAGGTATGCTAAAGCGGTTTCAACCGGCTCCACATGGTCGTGCACACAGAATACGCAAGCGTTCCAGTCACTTAACCATAGTGGTGGAAAACAAGAAAGAATTAGATAATAATACAAATAAATAACCTTTTACATGGGACAAAAAGCCAACCCGGTAGGTAATAGATTAGGAATCATCAGAGGATGGGATTCCATTTGGTTCGGAGGTAAAGATTTTGCTTCTAAAGTAGTCGAAGATGAGCAGATCAGAAAGTATATGCGAGTCCGAGTACCCAAAGGCGGAATTTCTAAAATTAGCATTGAGCGCACTTTAAAGCGTATCACTGTGACCATTCACACCTCCAGGCCCGGTATCATTATCGGTAAAGGTGGTCAGGAAGTGGATCGCATCAGGGAAGAACTGAAAAAACTTACTAGTAAGGAAGTTCAGATCAATATTCATGAGATTCGCAAGCCGGAACTAGATGCGGCGATCGTAGGTGAAACTATAGCGAAACAAATTGAATCCCGAATAAACTATCGTAGAGCGGTTAAGATGTCAATCCAATCGACTATGCGTGCAGGTGCTGAAGGAGTCAAAATAAGAGTTTCAGGTCGTCTAAATGGCGCAGAAATGGCTCGTTCCGAAGAATACAAAGAAGGCAGAACCCCTTTACACACTTTCAGAGCGGATATCGATTATGTCGTATCTACTGCACAGACGGTTTATGGTCTGATCGGAGTGAAAGTGTGGATATGTAAAGGTGAAGTCTTTGGTAAGAGAGAAATCATGCCACTACAGTCTGAGGAGAAAAAGTCAGGCACACATGCTACCGGCCGTGATGGAGGTGGCGATAGAAGGGACAATAGAAATAGAGGCAGAAATTTTAAATCAAAAAGGTAAAATTAAAATAAAAAATAATCGCTATCTTTGCACCTCATTTTGCGAAAAATAGATTAACCAGCTTTTAATCAGCGGTTTATAAAAGAAATAACATGTTACAACCGAAAAGAACTAAATACAGGAAGCAGCACAAAATGAACCCTAAGGGTTTAGCCTTCAAAGGGAGTACTATTTCCTTCGGATCTGTAGCGCTCAAGGCAGTTACAGGCGGCAGAATTACTGCTCGTCAGATTGAGTCAGCCAGGATTGCCATGACCCGTCACATGAAGAGGGAAGGAAAGGTATGGATCAGGATTTTCCCTGACAAGCCTATTACTTCTAAGCCACTCGAGGTACGTATGGGTAAGGGTAAGGGAGCAGTAGATCATTATGTAGCTGTAATCAAGCCGGGTAAGATCCTCTTCGAGATGGATGGCGTTCCGGAAGATGTAGCAATAGAGGCCTTCAGACTAGCAGCTCAGAAACTACCCGTATTGACTAAAACTATTTTAAGACTTGACCTCAGGGTTTCCTGAACGATATAATTTTTGAAGATGGACAAAATTAAATACAGCGATATTCAAAACCTTGCGGAAGCTGAACTGCAGGAAGAATTGCAACAGGCGGAGTTGCATATGGTCAAAATGAGATTTGATCATGCCGTAAATGGTAATGTACCGGCCGTTGACATTCAGCATACTCGTCAGAATATTGCTCGCTTCAAGACAGAAATGCGCAATAGGGAATTAGCAAAAATGACCCCAGAGCAAATTGCTAAAAGATCAAAAATTAGACACAGAAGAAGTAAAAATTAAAAAATATTCCCGGCGGATATGGAACAAGAGACACAGATAACCAGACAATTTAGAAAAGAGCGGATCGGCAAAGTGACCAGCAATAAGATGGACAAGTCGATCTCAGTTGCTGTAGAACGAAAAGTAAAGCACCCGCTTTACGGAAAGTTTGTCAAGAAAACCAGCTCTTTTATGGCTCATGATGAAAAGAATGAGTGCCGAGAAGGCGATTTAGTAAAGATCATGGAAACCAGACCGCTTAGTAAGAACAAGCGCTGGAGGCTCATAGAAATATTAGAAAAAGCAAAATAAGCATCTTAATAACAGTTAGAAATGATACAGACCGAATCAAGGCTTAAGGTTGCAGACAATAGTGGTGCTAAAGAAGTACTCTGTTTGCACGTGTTGGGTGGCTCCACCAGACGCTACGCCTCCGTTGGAGACAAAATAGTGGTGTCAGTGAAGCATGCTTCCCCAGGTGGTATTAAAAAAGGTACAGTATCAAAAGCTGTTATCGTACGCACTAGAAAGGAAATCCGAAGAAAAGACGGTACTTATATCCGATTTGACGACAACGCAGTTGTGCTGTTGACACCTCAGGATGAACCCCGCGGAACCAGGATATTTGGCCCTGTGGCCAGAGAATTGAGAGATCGTGATTACATGCGTATTGTTTCATTAGCCCCGGAGGTTATTTAATAAAAGGAAATGAGAAGTAAAAAGAATAATACCCAGAAGCGGTTTACGCCGAAGCTGCATATCAAGTCGGGTGATCAGGTAGTGATCATCGCGGGTAAAGAAAAAGGTCAGACTGGTGTAATCTCCAAAGTTTTGGTAAACCAAAACCGCGCAGTAGTCGAGGGACGTAATATGGCTAAAAAGCATACCCGCCCTCAGCAAGACAAGCCGGGAGGCATTGAAGATATTGAAATGCCAATACACATCTCAAATTTGATGTTGTTGAAGCCCGATGGCACTGCTACCCGCGTTGGTCGCAGAGTAGAAGAGGGTAAAATAGTAAGATATTATAAAAAAGGTGGTGAAACAATTAAGAAATGAGCGACTACACTTTAAGATTTAAAGAGAAATACCAAAATGAAGTGGTACAGAAAATGATGGATGAGTACAATTATTCTTCTGTCATGCAAGTACCGAGGTTGGAAAAAATCTGTATCAATCAGGGATTGGGAGATGCAGTTGCAGATAAGAAGATTATCGATGCTGCAGTAAATGATTTATCTCTCATCACGGGTCAAAAGGCAGTTGTGACAAAGGCGAGATTATCTATCTCCAACTTTAAACTTCGTGAAGGAATGCCTATCGGAGCTCGCGTAACACTGCGCAATGTGCGGATGTATGAATTCCTAGACCGTCTTATATCTGTGGCGTTACCACGGGTGCGTGACTTTAGAGGTATCAGCGATAAGAGCTTTGATGGCAAGGGAAATTATTCTTTTGGTATCACAGAGCAGATTATCTTCCCTGAGATAGATATCGATAAGATAGATAAAGTATTAGGCATGAATGTCACTATTGTGACCACTGCCAAAACAGACAAAGAAGCAATGTCCTTGCTATTAGCTTTGGGATTGCCTTTTAAAAATCAAAAAGTAGAAATTAAATAATGGCCAGAAAATCAGTTATAGCCAGAGAAAGGAAGCGCGAACGTATTGTTGCAAAGTATGCTGACAGAAGAAAGAAACTTAAAGCAGAAGGCAATTGGGAAGAACTGGATAAGTTACCCCGAAATTCGAACCCGATCCGTCTGCACAACAGATGTCAATTGACAGGAAGGCCTAAGGGTTATATGAGGGATTTTGGAATCTGTAGAGTGATGTTTAGAAAAATGGCACTCGAAGGAAAGATTCCTGGAATCACAAAATCATCTTGGTAATAATTTATAGTTTAAAAAGTAAAATTCAGAATAAATGGCATTGAATGATCCCATAGCAGATTACCTGACCCGAATCAGGAATGCACAAATGGCAGGCCACCGTACAGTAGATATACCGGCTTCCAATCTGAAGAAAGGAATAACCGAGATTTTATACAGAAACGGGTATATCTTTAAGTACACCTTTGAAGGTGATACTCCAAAAGAGGCTGTAATCCGTATAGCATTAAAATATAATGCTGAAACCAAGAAACCGGTCATCCAAAAATTAATCAGAGTGAGTAAGCCTGGACTAAGACAATTCAAAAAGGCGGATGCCCTGCCTCGAGTTATCAATGGCCTTGGTATTGCTATCATTTCTACCTCTCAGGGTCTATTGACCAATAAGGAGGCTCGTTCGAAAAATATTGGTGGAGAGGTACTTTGCTTCATTAGTTAATTAGGTTAGTTACAAAGAAAAAAGCAAGTTTCATGTCAAGAATTGGAAAAGCATCTATTACCTTACCAAAAGGGGTAGAAGTAAATATTGAGAAAGCCAATAAGGTAACAGTTAAAGGTCCCAAAGGTACTTTGACCAAACGGTTTGATCCTGATCTTACGATTAGTGTTGAAGATGGAATCCTGAGTATCGGGAGGCCCACAGATCAGCAGCGCCATCGCGCTATGCATGGTCTTTCTCGCGCGCTCATCAATGGTATGGTAGAAGGAGTAGCTGAGGGTTTTACTAAGCAAATGGAATTAATTGGAGTAGGTTATAGAGCTTCAAATCAGGGCCAGGTACTTGAACTTGCAGTCGGATTTTCACACCCAATTATATTTGCATTGCCTGAGGAAATAAAATTGGAGACGAAGACTGAAAAAGGAATTCCGCCTACCATTATTTTGACAGGTATTGACAAGCAATTGATCGGTCAGGTGGCTGCTAAAATAAGAGCATTCAAAAAACCTGAACCATATAAAGGAAAAGGTATTCGCTTTAAAGGCGAAGTTGTAAGAAGAAAAGCAGGTAAGGCAGCTGCTAAAAAATAATCAATCTGAATAGTTATTTATACTATGAAAAAGACAAAAGTAGAGAGCAGGAAGAGAATTCACTTGCGTATCAAGAAGAAAGTTCAAGGTAGTGCTGAGAAGCCCCGCTTGACTGTATTTAGAAGTAACAAGGGTATCTATGCCCAGTTGATCGATGATGCAAATGGGAGAGTAATGACTTCGACTTCTTCTGCAATACTGGAGGGAGACAAGAAAATAACCAAAATCGAACAGGCGAGTCAGGTCGGAAAGAACATTGCTTCCAAGGCTAAGGATTTGAATATCAATAGTATTGTCTTCGACCGCAGTGGATATTTGTATCACGGACGTGTAAAGGCTCTGGCAGAAGGTGCGCGTGAAGGTGGATTAATTTTTTAAACAACGATATTACATTTAATATAAAATGGCAAGACAATCACAAGCGAAAGTAAAAGCCTCCGAAACGGAACTTAAAGATAAATTGGTAAAGGTTAACCGCGTAGCTAAGGTAACTAAGGGTGGACGTACCTTTAGTTTTGCAGCGATCGTAGTGGTAGGAGATGGCCAAGGCACTGTTGGTCAGGGCTTAGGTAAAGCTAGAGAGGTTTCAGATGCAATCACTAAAGCTATTGATGACGCTAAGAAAAACTTGGTGACTGTACCGGTATATAAAGGAACTATTCCTCACGAACAAGCCGGTAAATTTGGTGCAGGTAGAGTACTGATAAGACCTGCTGCTGCAGGTACCGGTGTTATAGCCGGTGGTGCTATGAGAGCTGTATTGGAGATGGCAGGTCTTCACAATATTATAGCAAAATCTATGGGTTCTTCCAATCCGCATAATGTGGTAAAAGCCACTATTGATGCACTGATGAAGTTAAGAGAACCAAGGACTGTTGCGAAACAAAGAAATATTTCAGTTAATCAAGTATTTGACGGAGTACCTTCAAATTAACAGACACAAGACATTATGGCCAGGATAAAAATAACACAGGTAAAAAGCGCTATTGATCGTCCCAAAAGACAAAAATTAACAATAGAGGCACTCGGTATAAAGAAATTAAACCGTCCTGTCGAGCATGATGATTCACCAGCTATCAGAGGTATGGTGAATAAAGTACAACATTTGGTAATCGTAGAAACGATAAATAACTAAATCATGGAATTAAATAATTTACGTCCCGCAAAGGGAGCGATAAAATCCAGAAAGAGAATTGCCAGAGGACAGGGTAGCGGTCGTGGCGGTACTTCTACCAAAGGTCATAATGGAGCTAAATCCAGATCAGGTCACAAGACTAAGAGACACTTTGAAGGAGGTCAAATGCCACTTCAAATGCGTTTGCCAAAGATTGGTTTCAAAAATGTCAACCGAGTTGAATATGTTGCTCTGAATTTGAGTACTCTTGAGGAATTGGCTGAAAAATATGAAGTTACAGAAATCAATGCTGAATTCTTAAGAACCAAGAACATTGTCAAGCGATCAGATAAGTATAAAATACTGGGTAATGGTGAATTGACTAAGCAACTGAATGTTTCTGCGCATGCTATTTCTAAGAATGCTGCTGAAAAAATTGCTGCTCTGGGTGGCTCAGTTACCAATTTGTAATTTTAACTTCAACTTCTGTTTCAAAAGGCAAAACTCGTTATTGAATGAAAAAACTGATTGACACTATAAAAAATATCTGGTCTATTAAAGATCTGAGACAACGGATATTGTATACACTCGGCTTACTTTTTGTTTTCAGATTAGGTTCGTATGTTGTACTTCCGGGTGTTATTTCATCAGTTCTGGACAATGTAGCTTCGAGCAGAAGCCCAAATGACCTATTGGGTCTGATCAATACTTTTACAGGTGGAGCTTTTAATCAAGCTTCCATTTTCGCTCTGGGTATCATGCCTTACATTACTGCTTCGATTATCGTGCAGATATTGGGCTTTGCGGTACCTTACTTCCAAAGGCTACAATCTAAGGAAGGTGAGTCAGGCCGTAAGAAACTCAATCAGATTACCCGTTTACTTACATTGGGTATAACCTTAGTCCAGGGTGGCGCATATCTTACATATCTTAAAGGTGTCGGAGCCATATCACCTAGTGTGCCAATCGGTATTTTCTGGATTTCTAATATATTGATCCTTACTACCGGTACTACGTTTGCTATGTGGTTGGGTGAGAAAATTACTGATAAAGGAGTTGGAAATGGTGTTTCTATCTTGATTATGATTGGAATTATTTCCAGACTACCTGGTGCTATTATATTTGAATTCAACGCACAGTTAGCTTCTAGCGGTTTGATTATGTTTATCCTTGAGCTTGCTATCTTGTTTGTAATTATTGTGTTCACGATATTAATTGTACAAGGTGTTAGAAAGATTCCACTCTCGTATCCTAAGAAAGCAATTGGTGGGGGTTCTATGGCAGCGGGAAATCGTGAATATATTCCACTGAAAGTAAATGCGGCCGGTGTAATGCCTATCATCTTTGCTCAGGCTCTGATGTTCTTACCTGCGATAGTCGCTCAGTATGCGGTCGGAAGTAATACATCTACGAGTATATTAATTCGCTCATTGAATGATCACTTTTCATTTACCTACAATTTGATCTACTTTGTATTGATCATTGTATTCACTTATGTCTATACCGCACTATTGGTCAATCCGCAGTCCTATGCAGAATGGCTTAAGCGCTCAAATGCATACATTCCAGGCGTTAAGCCGGGGAAAGATACCGAAAGTTATATTGATGCTATTACATCCAAGATAACATTTCCGGGTTCAGTCATTCTTGGAATTATTGCCATACTTCCTGCGATCATCATCAACTTTGGAGTCAACCAGTCTTTCGCACTCTTCTTCGGTGGAACATCTCTACTGATTATGGTGGGTGTTATCCTGGACATGCTGTCTCAGATAGAAAGTTACCTGCTGATGCGTAAGTATGATGGCTTAGTTAGTTCCGGGCAAATTCAAAGCCGCGCTTCAGGCGGAATACAGATCGGATATTAAATGTACTCAGCTAATTCAATTTTCTCTACTTATAAAAATTACTTGTCGTGAGCCTTTTTGCTGGTAAGATTCTACCAAAAAGTGCCGTGGAGATTGAGAAGATTAGAGAGAGTTCGATAATAGTTTCTAAGACACTCGCTCTGATGGCTAAAATGCTTAAGCCGGGTATTACTGGATTAGAACTGGATGCAGCTGCAGAGCAGTTTATTTTAGATCAGGGTGGAAAGCCTGCTTTTAAGGGTTATAGAGGGTTTGGCTATTCTCTTTGTATATCACTCAATGATGCCGTGGTACATGGTATTCCTTCAGATAGACCACTAAAGTCGGGCGATGTCATATCGGTAGATTGTGGAGTTGAGAAAAATGGTTATTTCGGTGATTCAGCCTATACTTTTGGTTTGGGTGAGATTGCACCTGATGTCGCGAAGTTAATTCGTGTCACACATGAATCACTATACAAAGGGTTAGAGTTTGCTCGTGCTAACTGTCGAATAGGCGATATTTCATTTGCTATTCAACAGCACACCGAGAAAGCTCATAATTATGGTGTAGTGAGAGACTTGGTCGGTCATGGTATAGGTAGCCATCTTCATGAACCACCTGATGTACCTAATTTTGGGAAGCGGGGAAATGGCTTGAAATTACAGGAGAACTGGACGATAGCTGTAGAACCGATGATCAATCAAGGTTCGCGCGAAGTCTATCAGCACCGGGATAAATGGACCATATTGACCAGAGACAAAATGCCTTCTGCTCACTTCGAACATACTGTAAGAATCGGAGCTGAAAAAGTAGAAACATTATCTGATCATTCATATATTGAAACAGAAATAAAAAATAATCCAGAAATTGCAAATATTTCGATAAATATTTAGATATTTGCACTCCGAAAATTTATATGGCTAAACAAGACATTATTAAACAAGACGGGATAATCGAAGAAGCGTTGTCCAACGCCATGTTTCGGGTACGTCTTGAGAATGATCATCAGATCTTAGCTACTATTTCCGGCAAAATGAGGATGCACTACATTCGAATTCTGCCTGGAGATAAGGTATCTGTTGAGATGTCGCCATATGATTTGTCACGAGGCAGGATAATATATAGATATAAATAAAGAGCTTACCCTCGTGGTCAGCGCAAATATGGTGTTATGAAAGTAAGAGCGTCAATCAAAAAAAGGACTGTGGATTGTAAAATCGTCCGCAGAAAGGGGAAACTCTATGTGATAAACAAAAAGAATCCAAAGTATAAACAACGTCAAGGTTAATTTTAAAAACAGTTAGTTAATATGGCTCGAATAGGTGGTGTTGATTTACCGAGAAATAAGAGGGGAGTAATTGGCCTTACTTATATATTTGGTGTAGGCAGAACTTCAGCTTCTAAGATACTGGCAGATGCCGGTATTGATGAGAATGTAAAGGTCTCTGATTGGAATGATGATAACATCAAGACAATCTCGAGAATAGTTAATGATGAATATAAGATTGAAGGTCAACTTCGATCTGAAGTTCAGCTAAATATTAAGCGTTTGATGGACATCGCCTGCTATAGGGGATTACGTCACCGTAGAGGACTACCCGTTCGTGGTCAGAAGACCAAGACCAATGCGCGTACTCGTAAGGGTAAACGTAAGACAGTCGCTAATAAGAAGAAAGTAACTAAATAATTAATCCTGAATCTAAAATTTTAGAAGACACATAGTATGGCTAAAGCACAGAAGAAAGTCAAGAAAAGAAAGGTAAAAGTAGAGTCCGATGGACTAGCTTATATCCAGGCCAGTTTTAATAACCTGATTATATCACTGACCAATCGTAAGGGTGAAGTGATCTCTTGGGCTTCAGCCGGAAAAGCAGGGTTCAGAGGATCTAAGAAAAATACCCCTTATGCAGCTCAGGTAGCCGCATCTGATGCAGGTAAAGTGGCTTATGATGCCGGCCTTAGGAATGTGGAAGTTTATGTAAAAGGCCCTGGTGCAGGACGTGAATCTGCCATTAGAGCTATAGATAATTCAGGTATTAAAGTATCTAAGATTTTTGATATCACGCCTATTCCTCACAATGGTTGCAGGCCTCCTAAGAAAAGAAGAGTTTAATTAATTTAAAATTAGAGCAAAGAAAAAATGGCAAGATATACAGGACCAGCTACTAAAAAAGCAAGAGCATTCGGCGAAGCTATTTATGGCCCAGACAAATCTTTTGATAAGAGAAAATATCCACCGGGACAACACGGTAATACTCGACGAAGGAAGCAACGTTCGGATTATGCCGTCCAGTTGATGGAAAAACAAAAAGCAAAATATACTTATGGTGTATTAGAGCGTCAGTTCAGAAATACATTCGAGAAAGCTGCTCGTAAGAGTGGTGTGACCGGTACTATCTTGTTGCAATATCTTGAGGCAAGACTAGATAATGTTGTCTATAGATTGGGTATAGCTTCTACACGAAGAGAAGCGAGACAATTGGTGGGACACAGACACATCGTGGTCAATGGTGTAGTGACTAATATCGCTTCCTATTCAGTTAGACCGGGTGATATCATCGAAGTACGTGGTAAGTCTCGTAACCTCGAAGTTATCGAAAATAATGTTGGCTCTAAGCACGATTCACGCAAATTTAGCTGGTTAGAATGGAACTCCGAACGTATGGAAGGCAAGTTCCTCGATTACCCGGTGCGCGATTCAATTCCCGAGAATATCAACGAACAGTTGATCGTGGAATTATATTCTAAGAATTAAGATTCTTTTTTTCATTCGGACATTCCAATTTCAGAATTATAATATTATCAAATGAGCATACTTAACTTTCAGAAACCAGACAAGATACTATTGCAAAAAGCAACAGATTTTGAAGGGGTTTTTGAGTTTAAACCATTAGAACCAGGATTTGGTCAGACTATTGGCAATTCTCTGAGAAGGGTATTGCTCAATTCACTTGAAGGATTTGCAATTTCGGCTGTGAGAATTGGTGGTGTTGACCATGAATTCTCCACTATCAACGGTGTGGTTGAAGATGTGATCGAGATCATTCTCAATCTGAAGCAGATTCGACTTAAGCATCTTCTTAAAGATGAAGATATTACTAGCGAGAAAATTTATCTAACACTGAGAGGTAAAGAAGAATTCCGGTCAGGAGATATTGAATCATTTACCAATGTCTTCAAAGTGATGAATCCAGACTTACTAGTTTGTCATATGGAGCCAAGTGTGACACTTGAGATAGAGCTTACCGTAACAAAAGGTCGTGGATACGTAGCTGCAGATGAGCAGGTAGATAAGGAGTCGATCATCGGTGTTATTCCGATTGATGCTATTTATACTCCGGTGAAGAATGTAGCTTATAAAGTATCTAATACTCGTGTGGGCCAAAGAACAGACTACGAAAAACTGACCATCGATCTGAAAACTGATGGTACTATCCATCCTGAAGAAGCGGTGAAGGAAGCTTCCAGAATACTGATTCACCATTTAATGCTCATTACTGATGAAAATATTTCATTTGACGATGCAGCGAAGGGTGAAGATAGCGTAGTGGATGAGCATACTCTGCACATGCGCAAACTACTGAAAACTTCACTTGAAGACCTTGATTTGTCGGTTCGTGCATACAACTGTCTGAAAGCAGCTAAGATCAACTCGCTGGGTGAAATGGTTCAATATGAAACTCATGAGCTACTGAAGTTTAGGAATTTCGGTAAAAAATCATTGGTCGAAATAGAAGAGTTACTTCTTACTAAAGGATTACACTTTGGAATGGATCTTTCCAAATATAAATTGGACGAAGAATAATTAATTAATAAATATCCACTGCAAATTACCGGCCCATATGGTGCTAGTGTTGCGAAGTAAACAAATTTTTAAACATGAGACACGGAAACAAAGGCAATGCGCTAAGCAGAAAGAAGAGCCATCGGGAAGCCCTAATGAAAAATCAGGCAATTTCTCTTATTCTTCACAAGCGAATCTTTACCACTTTGGCTAAAGCAAAGAGCCTTCGAGTTTACTGCGAACCATTGGTGACCAGAGCTAAATATAATACTACTCACTCCAGAAGACTTGTGTTTAGTTTTTTGCAAAGCAAAGAAGCAGTCGATCTTTTGTTTACTGAAATTCGTGAGAAAGTTGGCGATCGTCCCGGAGGATACCTTCGTGTCATTAAGACCGGACCTCGTAAATCTGATTCAGCAGAAATGGCTATGATCGAATTTGTAGATTATAACACCATATATTCTCAAAATGATGTATCTACTGATAAAGCTAAGTCCACTCGTAGATCTCGCGCAAAGAAAAAGTCCACATTTTCAGTAGAAACTCCTGCGTCATCACCTACAGTAAGTGAGGCAGTAGAGGAAAGCGTGATAGTCGATACTACATCTGAAACTGATACATTGGTAATAACCGAGCCGGCTGTTGACGCAGCACAGGATGTGGCTTCTACAGAGGAACCTACTATCATTACTGAAGCAGCAGCTTCTTCAGCAGATTCTATTCAGGAAATAATTACAGATGAAACAACTCCTGAAGATTCGTCCGATGATAATGCAGCAAAGGATGAAACTGTATAGATTTTCATGATAAAATATATAAAGGCGATAAGAACCAGTTCTTATCGCCTTTTTTTTAATCTGAAAACAACGTATATATGAAGATTTTTATAATACTTGCTTACATTTACAAATCCAATTTCACCGAATGATAGAGTCAGAAAATAAAAGAGCAATTCTCATGTTACAGGATGGCAAGACTTATTATGGTCGTGCAATAGGCCTGAATGGTATATCTACCGGTGAGATTTGCTTCAATACAGGTATGACCGGATACCAGGAAATATTTACCGATCCTTCTTATGCAGGACAGATCGTCACCATGACTAATGTTCACATCGGGAATTATGGTACCAGTAAGTTGGAAAACCAATCTTCTTCTGTTAAGATCGCGGGACTTATCGTGCGAAATTTTTCCGAATATTATTCACGCGCCCAGGCTGATCAATCTCTTCAGGAGTACCTGGAAGAGAATAAGGTTGTAGGAATTTCAGACATTGATACTCGAGCTGTGGTCCGATATATTCGCAGCCATGGAGCGATGAATGTCGTTATCGCTCCGGCAGATACTGACCCTGAATTGCTTCGATCCATACTGGCTTCTACTGCGGATATGTCCGGATGCGAGCTTGCAAGTAAAGTTTCCTTAAAGGAACCTATATTTAGAGGTGATCCTGATAGTGAACTTAAAGTAGCCGTGATTGATTACGGTTGCAAAGAAAGTATCTACCAAAACCTGGAGCGCCGAGGACTCTACCTGAAAATTTTTCCTGCCACTGTTGATTTTGAAGTTTTGGACGCTTGGAACCCTGATGCATTTTTCCTTTCTAACGGCCCCGGAGATCCAGCTGCAATGGATTATGCCATTGACACAGTAAAGTCTATCCTAAGCACCGGAAAGCCCATATTTGGCATTTGTTTAGGACATCAATTGTTAGCACTGGCATCTGGCATGGAGACTGAGAAACTCAGGTATGGTCACAGAGGTATAAATCATCCGGTGCTCAATCTTGAGACGGGACTGGGAGAGATAACGAGCCAAAATCATGGATTTGGACTCAAAGCATCTTCTGTAGAACTATTCAAGGATGAAGTAGCTGTAACTCATATCAATCTAAATGATCAAAGTATCGAGGGAATGAGATGGTTACACAAGCCTGTATTCTCTGTTCAATATCATCCTGAGGCAAGCCCCGGACCACATGATAGTCGGTATCTGTTCGACCAGTTTGTGGAAGATATAAAACAAGCGGAAGTAACGAAAAATAGAGAAATAAACGTTTCAGAAAATTAAATAATATTCTACTATGAGTACAATTATAGACGTGCGGGCCAGAGAAATCCTGGATTCTAGAGGCAATCCTACAGTGGAGGTCGATGTGATAACCGACGATGGCAGTATGGGGCGTGCAGCTGTACCCTCCGGTGCATCCACCGGCAAATTTGAAGCCGTCGAACTCCGCGATAATGATAAAAAGAGATTCCTGGGAAAGGGAGTTTTAAATGCTTGTCGCAATGTAGATGACAACATTCATGAAGAATTAATCGGGGTCAGTGTCTTCGAGCAGCGTGAAATAGATCAGCTGCTGCAAGAGCTCGATGGTACACCAAATAAAAGTAATCTGGGCGCCAATGCAATGCTGGGCGTATCACTTGCTGCAGCTAAGGCAGCTGCCATAAGTGCCGGCCTACCACTGTATAGATACATAGGTGGAACGAACGCATGTACGCTCCCCGTTCCAATGATGAATATCCTGAATGGTGGTGCTCATGCAGACAATAGCATTGATTTTCAAGAGTTTATGATTATGCCCGTGGGTGCGTCTTTCTTTTCAGAATCTCTACGAATGGGCGTGGAAATATTTCATCACCTAAAGACAGTACTAAAATCAAAAGGCTACTCGACCAATGTGGGTGATGAAGGTGGATTTGCACCCAATATTAAATCAAACGAAGAGGCAATAGAATTAGTGATTAAAGCTATTGAAGCTGCCGGGTTCAAGCCCGGGAAGGATGTATTAATCGCTATGGATGCTGCTGCGTCTGAATTCTATGACGAAAAGAAAAAAACATACGTTTTTAAAAAATCAGATGGTCGAGCACTTTCAGGTGGCGAGATGGTAGATTATTGGGAAAAATGGGTAAAAGATTATCCGATTTGTTCTATCGAGGATGGATTGGCTGAAGATGACTGGAAGCATTGGTCTCTGCTGAATAAGCGGTTGGGTGATAAAGTTCAGCTAGTTGGTGATGATCTTTTTGTTACAAACGTCGATCGGTTGAAAAAAGGTTTTGAACTCAACGCCGCAAATTCTATTTTGATCAAAGTAAATCAAATAGGTACACTTACAGAAACAATTGATGCAGTTCAGGCTGCTAAGAATCATGGGTATACCTGCGTCATGTCACATCGCTCAGGTGAGACAGAAGACACTACAATTGCAGATCTTGCTGTAGCTTTAAATACCGGACAGATTAAGACGGGTTCAGCTTCAAGATCCGATCGGATAGCTAAGTACAATCAATTACTTCGGATAGAAGAAGAATTATTGGATAGTGGATTATTCCCCGGAGCATCACTTTTTGCTAAATACAACAAAAAATAACTCAGGACTATCCTTAGGAGATGATGTCTTAAAGTATGGTATGAAAGAGAAAATCATTCAGAAATATTTATTCCTTTTTTTATTGGCCTTGCTGGGCGCCTTTCTGATATACGAGTTATTTCAGTTTGTGCCATCAGTTCTGGGGGCATTGGTTTTTTATATTCTGTTTAAAAAATTTATGATCCGACTGGTGGAACGGTATAAAATAAAGAAATCACTAGCTGCCATCATCATCATCATCATTACTTTTGTGATAGCCGTATTGCCCATGTATTTCTTAGGGGTATTGATGGTAGACAAAGTAACCTATTACCTTCAGAATCCGGACTATGTAAATCAATTTCAGGATTTTATCAAAAATCAACTGAATAGAGTACCCTTCGAAATTAAATTTGAGAATGTCTTTCAAAATATATCTTCCTGGGCCGGAAATTTTATTTCAGGTATTATAGGAAGTGTATTCAGTATGGTGACTGTCCTCGCCATGATGTATTTTTTCCTTTATTTCATGCTCACAGGATATGGTAAGACAGAGAAGACGATAGGCAGGCACATCCCTCTCGACGAGGAAAAGCAAGATGTATTGCGTGAGGAACTAAAGAATATGACCATTGGCAATGCGGTAGGTGTACCCCTGATTGCAGTTGCTCAAGGACTTTTAGCGTGGGTTCTCTACTTAATTGCCGGTGTCCAGGATGCCGGTCTGTGGGCTGTGCTCACCGGGTGCGCTTCGATTATTCCGGTCGTCGGTACTGGCCTGATATGGATACCGATTACCATAGTGCTTTTCAGTATGGGTCATTTCTGGCAGGGATTAGTGGTGTTGCTTGGGACTATTGTTGTCATGGGAAATGTGGATAATCTCATTCGGTTTATTGTCTTTAAAAGATTTGCTGATGTTCACCCCATCATTACTATTCTTGGAGTAATATTTGGTCTTAGTATTTTTGGACTTCCCGGACTAGTTTTTGGCCCTCTTCTGATTTCTTATTTCCTTTTATTAGTGGGTATGTTTATGAATGAATATGTACAGCCACGCGTTCCACCCGCCCGTGATTTTGTTCACCTGAGTCCTGCAGAAGACTCGGAGATAGACCCTTTAGATTTATTCGAAGAAGCCGATAGAATTCCTACAGAGAATAAACCGGAATAAATTACTTCCTCATTTCAATGATAAAGTTTCCCAGTTTAAATACTTTAAAAAATCCAAGGCTGGGATCATTACTATTTAAGTTTTTAATGATCGAAGGTTCGATTAATTTATATACTAAGCTAAACATACCTGTCAGTCGCCATTTCTTCAGTCGATTATATGCCTGTGCAAGTCGTGATTGCTCTATAAGTGTATGATGCGCTTTGTTTTTATATAGTAATGCTAAATTGAGGACTGCGGAGAGGTTTTTTTTTAGATATTCTGGAGTGGAGTCAAGCTCTGCATGAAGCACCGGATTATCTACGAACCGCAGCTTATATCCATTTTCCTGCAGTTGCATTCCCATCAGGGTATCTTCGTGACCATATGTTTTCAGTTCACTGTTAAAATGGAATTGCAAGAAGATATCTTGCCGAATTAAAAAATTAAATGAAATGAAAGTCGGATTTATTTTTGATGATATTGTACTGATGATCTGGTTTCCATATTTCCAATGCAACTTATCTTTTTCGGTATAAGAATTTTTGGGATACTGGACACCGCCGCATATCAGAGCGGGTTCCTCCTGATCTATTAGATCAAAATATTTTTTCACAAAATCACTTGTTATTATTTCATTGTCATTGTCCAGGAATAGGAGGTATTTACTCCGTGCACTGAGCCCTAATATATTTCGGATAGAAGCCCTACCTATATTCTTATTGAATTCGGCGTAAATAAGCCCGTGGGCTTTGATTTTTTGATTTTCCACTTTATATTGCAGCGAAGAGCCATCATCATAAGCTAATATTTCATAGCGGCCGGAATAGGACAGCAACTGAGCCTCCAACTGATATATCAGAGCAGAAATATTTCGGTTATATACCGGAATGCATATAGCTAGAGTATGAAGGTAGGGTATCAAATAAGACAGTTAAATTTTATTATTCCTCTTCTGATTTATCTGACTTGGACTTGTCGAACTGAAGTCTCCAGTCAGTGGTCGTTTTATTCAGAAATTCATTGACCTTATTAATATCAAACCCGTGCTCTATCTCGCCGAATTCATTTATACTTATCTGAATATTCATCTCACTAGATTGGTCCTGTTTTTTTGATTGTTTTTTACTCATTAGCAATAGTTTTTATAGTAATCAAATGATTTATACGGGAACTACTTTCCTCTTTCCCCAAAAAGGCAATTGTCTTAAATAGATCGGGACCCTTGGTCGTTCCTGTTAGTGCTATCCTCAGTAATGGGAATAAATTGCCGGGCGAAATGGCATTCATCTCCATATGACTTTTGATCTGTGCTTCTATTTCTGATGCTTCAAAGGGTAGAATTGAATCTATTAATTCAATCACCGTAGTCATCATTGCTTCTGAATGATCTGACCATTTCTTATTCAACATTATCTCATCAAAATCCTGTATTGGAGCAAATAGATATCCACACTGCTGATGAAAATCACCAATAACAGTACACCTTTCTTTCATCAATTCGATCAGATCAACAACTTGTTTTTGAGTTAATTGAATTCCATGTTTTGATAATTCCGCACTCACTTCAGGTAATAATGCATCAGTAGGGGAGTGTACGATATACTGATGGTTGAACCATTTCGCTTTATCATAATCAAAGCGCGCACCTGATTTTCCTATTCGCTCCAGACTAAACTGTGCGATCATATTATCTATTGTGAGGATCTCCTGATCACCTTCCGGATGCCAACCCAGTAGTACGAGAAAATTTAATAGAGCTTGGGGTAAAAATCCAGCCTCTCTGAACCCTTCAAATGATTCCTTGCCATCTTCATACCATGAGATTGGAAATACCGGGAATCCAAATTTTTGGCCATCTCTCTTACTCAGCTTGCCATTTCCGGATGGCTTCAGTATTAAAGGTAGGTGTGCGAATCGTGGTATTGAATTTTCCAAACCCAGTGCATGATATAAAAGTAAGTGATGGGCAGTGCTGGACAGCCATTCTTCACCACGGATGACGTGTGTGATCTGCATTGAATAATCATCTATGACATTGGCCATGTGATAGGTAGGAAATCCGTCCGCCTTGATCAGTATCTTGTCATCCAGGTCATTTGAATTGAAGCTTACTTCACCTCTTACGATGTCTTCAAAAGATATTATATCATCAGGCATGACTTTTAGTCGGATGGTGTACGTCTCCCCGGTTTCCAGTCGGGAGTGAAGTTCGTCCTCAGTAATATTCAGACTATTGTCTAGCGAATCTCTGTTTAGGGCTCCATATAGGAAAGCCCCTCCTTTTCCCTCTGCTTCTTTTCTTAACACATCAAGTTGTTCCGGCTTGTCAAAGGCATAGTAAGCTCGACCTGAAGATATAAGACGATCTGCATAGGTTCTATAGATGTCCAGTCTTTCGCTTTGTCTATAGGGACCGAAAGCACCAGGGTTAGTAGAACTTTCATTCGGAGTTAGCCCTAACCACTCCAGAGAATCTGTGATGTAGGCCTCAGCACCTGATACATGACGGCCTCTGTCTGTATCTTCTATCCGGAGGATAAATGTACCGCCCATCTTTTTTGCAAAAAGAAAATTATATAATGCTGTCCTGATTCCGCCTATGTGCAGCGCACCGGTGGGACTTGGAGCAAATCTGACTCTTACTGACATATTATGTGTTTAGTTAAAGCTCAAAGGTAAAACGTTACCCCTGAATTATAGTTTGATTTGCAGAAATAGAAGTTTAAACCACCTTACGATAGTAAAGTTAAGAAAAATTATGCAATATTTTAATATATAATATTCTATATATCAGTCACTAATACATATTGTTTATTTACTTATGAATAAGAGACGACTTAAAGTAGAGTTTTTTCAAAGAAATATTAATATTACTTAAATATTCAACTATGAAGGTTACTACAGCCTGGACCTTTTATGATTGGGCCAATTCGGCTTTTGCGTTGGTCATCACAGCGGCAATATTTCCCAGTTATTTTTTAAGATCCACTGATGAGATATTGTATTTTGGAGATGTAGCAATTTCAAATAGCTCATTGTACGCTTATATTATCGCTTTGGCCTATGCTATAGTTACGGTGGCTTCACCTCTTCTGTCAGGCTTTTCTGATAGTGCAAATAATAAGAAAGTGATGCTTTTCCTTTTCTGTCTGGTTGGTTCATTAAGTTGCATGGGCCTATACTTTTTTGATGGTATGCAGCACCTCCTTTTGGGCTGCGTGTTTTTTATTTTTGGATTAATTGGATTCCAGGGTAGTTTAGTTTTTTACAATGCGTACCTGCCGGAGATTACTACCGAAGATAAATTTGATCGTGTCTCAGCAAATGGATTCTCAATGGGTTATTTTGGCAGTGTGATTCTATTGATCGTCAATCTGATGATGATAAGTAATCCGGAATGGTTTCATTTGCCGGATGCAAAGATCGCAGTGCGTATTTCCTTTTTTATGGTCGGTCTGTGGTGGTTACTTTTTTCACTTATTCCCTTGAGCTATCTGCCTGGGAGTATGAAATTGTCTATCAATACTGACAATATCACCAAGGGTATTTGGATTTTGAAAGACGTCTGGTACAAGCTTAAAAAGTTGCATGATGTCAGAAGATTTCTATTTGCTTTTTTTGCCTACAGTGCCGGCGTGCAGACTGTCATGCTGCTGGCTGCAGCTTTTGCTCAGAAACAAATGAATTTTGCCACCTCAGAACTAATTATTCTGATCTTATTAATACAATTAGTTGCTATAATAGGAGCTTATTTGTTTTCGATGCTGTCGCGTCTTCGCGGAAATAAATTTTCAATTATGACGATGCTATTCATATGGCTTTTTATTTGTATCATAGGTTATATCGTACAGACTAAAATACAATTTTATATTTTGGCAGGTGTAGTGGGAATGGTAATGGGTGGAATTCAAAGTTTATCGAGAAGTACCTACAGTAAATTGATTTATAGATATAAAGGCGAACACACTAGTTTTTTCAGCTTTTACGATGTTTTGGAAAAACTATCTGTCATAATTGGCACCTTTAGTTTTGGCTTTATAGAGCAGATCACCGGAGGTATGCGCAATAGCATTTTTGCCCTGGGTATTTTCTTTGTATTGGGCATAATATTATTAAACAGAACTAAATTAGATTTTAAATCCACATTATTACCGGTAATCGATGAATTATGATTCAGAAACTAATGATTTTCGCTTGCATACTAATTATTTTATCAACAGGTTGTAAAGTACCTGCGCAGATAGTAGATAATGATATTCCCTCACCGGATGTGCTCAGGGGCTCGAATGGTCCACAGCGCTCCTGGTGGGATGTGTTACACTATTCACTGGACATCACACCTAATATTGCCAACAAGTCTTTGTCAGGTGAAGTGAAGATTAGATTCAAAGCTTTAAAGGAAGGCAGTACTTTTCAAATAGATCTCCAGAGTCCCCTTGTGCTTAATTCTGTCTCGCTCAATGCTAGAAAATTAGAGATTCTAAAAGTCAATGCCAATACTTATTTTGTGAAAAATCTCAACTCCATTAAAGTCGGAACTACCGGTGAATTGATTCTGACTTACTCAGGCACTCCCATTATTGCTAAACTCCCACCTTGGGATGGGGGAGTCCAATGGACTACAGATTCATTGGGACGTGATTGGGTAGGTGTAGCCTGTCAGGGCAAGGGTGCAAGTGTATGGTGGCCATGTAAAGACATACAGAGTGATGAGCCGGATGAGGGAGCAGATATTTACATCAATGCCAGACCAGATCTGACTGCCGTGAGTAATGGAAAGTTAATATCCGCCGTGCAAAGAAATGGATTGAAAAGATGGCACTGGCAGGTCGCCAATCCGATCAACAATTATTGTATCACTATGAATCTGGGCTATTATACACCGTCAACTATTGTATATCATGGCAAGAATGGCATCTTACCGATAACAGTATATCTGCTGGATTATCATAAGTCACAGATGGAGAAAGTAGAAAATGAAATCACTTCGATGCTTCAATGCTTTGAAGAGAAAGTATATCCATATCCCTTTTATGAAGATGGTTATAAACTGACTGAGACTGCCTTTCTCGGTATGGAGCACCAAAGTAATATAGCCTATGGGAATAAATTTCTGCCTGGATATCTTGGTACTGATCGAAGTGGCACAGGAGTAGGTCTGGCGTGGGATTTTATCATTGTGCATGAGTCGGGGCACGAGTGGTTTGGCAACAGCATCACAGCTTCCGATATCACTGAAAATTGGATTCATGAAGGCTTTACCACTTATCTGGAGACCATATTTACTGAATGTCAACAAGGCATAGCCGCGGGTCAAGAATATGTACAAGGCCAACGGAAAATAATTAATAATGATGCGCCATTGATAGGGGAGTATGGTATTAATAAAGAATCTACTTCAGATATTTATGACAAAGGATCCAGCCTAATACATACCATTCGGATGATTATCTCTGATGATGAAAAGTTCTATGCAATGTTGCACGCGATGAATCAGACCTTTTATCATAAGATTGTCACCAGTCTTGACATTGAGCATTTTATTTCAGCATATACCGGACTTGATTTATCGGTGATATTCGATCAATATCTGAGAAGCCCTTTAATTCCTAGATTGGTTTATTCGCTGACTAATGAGACCATGCAGGTGCACTTTGAAAATTGTAATGCCAACTTCAGAATGCCGGTAGACTATTATAATTCTGAGGGCAAAAAAATCAGAGTAGAGATTTCTACCTCCACACAGACGATTATTTTGAAAGGGTCATTTGATCACTGGGATCCTAACTTTCTACTCAAGCTTGTCAAAAAATAAATCTCTAGTTCAAGCCGGGTATTCGGCAAAATTTCGAGCAGTTTCAAAAAGTCGCACGCGAACTTCAAATTGGGAATTGATCACCTTGCGAAGTCTTTCGTAGATCACAAAGCAAATGTTCTCTACCGTAGGATTAAGTGTTTGAAATTCGGTTATTTGAATATTGAGATTTTTGTGATCTAGATAATTTATGATTTGCTCATCGATGATTTCGGATAATTCATTTAGATCTATGAGCATGCCTGTAATGGGATCTACCTCACCTGTAAGTCGGACTACGAGTTCGTAATTGTGTCCATGAAAAAATTCATTATTACACACTCCAAATACTTTCTTATTCTCTTCCGAGGACCAGGAGGAAACATTTAGCCTGTGGGCTGCATTAAAGTGCGACTGACGAAATACGGATACACGCATGATTTTATAATAAACTTTCGATAATGGCTTCTTCACTCATTCCCTCAGCCTCTGCTTTATAATTTCGGACTATGCGGTGTCGCATTACATAGTTGGCTACTCGCTGAACATCCTCGATATCCGGTGAATACTTGCCGTTGATAGCAGCGTGGCATTTCGCACCAATCACCAAATATTGTGACGCTCTCGGTCCTGCCCCCCAGGCGATATAATCATTGATAGTGGAGGTAGCTTTTACAGTATTAGGCCTCGAACGTACTGCAAGGTTTACGGCATATTCCAGCACATTATCAGCGATGGGAATGCGTCGCACCAGGTGTTGAAAATATATGATCTGCTCGGCATTGAGTATGTGTCTAAGTGTAACCTTGTCATCGGTGGTTGTTTCTTTTACCACCCTGATTTCTTCTTCATAGGTTGGATAGGTAAGTGGGATATTGAACATAAATCGGTCCAATTGTGCCTCTGGCAGGGGATAGGTTCCTTCTTGTTCGATGGGGTTCTGGGTGGCCAGTACAAAGAAGGGTGCAGGCAATGCATATCGTTGGCCGGCGACGGTTACCATTCGCTCCTGCATGGCTTCCAGTAGTGCTGACTGAGTCTTGGGCGGTGTACGGTTGATCTCATCTGCTAGCACGATATTTGCAAATAGAGGCCCTTTATTAAACTGGAAGTGACGACTGTCATCCAGTATCTCACTTCCTGTGATGTCAGAAGGCATCAGATCGGGTGTGAACTGGATACGCTTAAAGTTTAAGTCTAGTACCTCAGCTATCGTGCTGATTAATAGCGTCTTAGCAAGACCGGGTACACCTACTAAAAGGCTATGACCATTCGAAAAAAGAGTCATTATAACAGCCTTGATGACATCATCCTGACCGACTATGATCTTTGAAATTTCAGATTTTAAATCTTGATAAGATTGGGCCAGAGCATCAACTCCTTGTACATCAGATGAATACATTTATAAATTTTGTTTTAAAAGTACTAAGGTAAACTCTTTTTCGTTAATGGATATTATCCGTTGAATGAACTAAATTTTTCTTCTGACGATATGTAGGTAATTACACACATATTATTAAAATAATATATATAATGTTGTTATCTTTGCTTTTAATCAATCGCAATTCCTTTCATGACACAGCACAACAATGAAAATAAGCTTCAGGATTCTGTAGATGAATTTGGCAGAAAAAACAGTCCAATTCTGCCGGAGGGAGTTAAGAATTACCTTGTAGATATCGATGGTACTATATGTGATGATATACCCAATGAACAGCCCGAACGTATGCTCACTGCTATGCTCTATCCCGATGCCCGTGATATCTGCAATAAATGGTTTGATGAGGGTCACATTATCACTTTCTTTACCTCACGTACAGAGGAACATCGTATCGTCACTGAAAAATGGCTACACAACAATGGCTTCAAGTTTCATGGCGTGATCTATGGCAAGCCCCGAGGTGGTAATTATCACTGGATCGATAATCACATAGTTAAGGCTACTCACTTCAAAGGAAAATTTACCGATTTGATCACCGAGTTAAAGGAGATCGAAGTTTTTAGGGATTAAAAGGACTGGTGTATACGGATTCGCTATTTTGCTGATGGATTGAAATATAGCTTTGATAGATTCCAGAGGATTTATTGAGTTTCTTTATTTCATTCCTTCCCACCATCTTTCAAAAATCTGATCTTCGGCTTCCAAATCGACAACCTCACCAATAATGGGTGTTAATAATGAAATATCGCTTTCTCCATTGAGGTCAGTCAGTCTCTTCAATGGTTCATCCCAGGGATGAGCGGATAAACTAAACTTACCTGAATGAACCGGCAGAATTCTTTTTGCTTTTAAGTCCCGTGCTGCTTTCAAAACTTCTTCTGGGGTGTGATGTATATATGGCCAGGCCTTATTATATTGTCCGTTTTCTAAGATGATAAGGTCAAATGGACCGTATTTATTTCCAATATCTACATAGTGTCTATCATAA
>Ga0154020_10001770_pt1 | contig 26510 bp, 21 predicted proteins | sample Klosneuvirus_201_FD_109709 | JGI IMG/M metagenome (GOLD analysis project Ga0154020, IMG submission 109709) | Active sludge microbial communities from wastewater, Klosterneuburg, Austria - Klosneuvirus_20160825_MG | ecosystem: Engineered > WWTP > Aerobic digester > Activated sludge | place...
ACCACTGGCAGCTTGCCGTTCCCGCTCGTCATCTTCTGGCCTCCCTACGCCGGCATTACCCGGGTCAGGTTGTAGGGGTCGCGTGCCGCATGCACGCCTCTCAGCCATCAGGTGGGCTCCCCCGTATGTTGGTCGGAACATACAAGGCCTCGGCGCGAATGCAAGGGATTCAGCCCCTCACGGCGGTGCAGGTCCGACCTCTCAGGCGGCGTGGCGCAGGCCGTCTCGCACCAGGGTCACCAGCGCGGGCACCTGGCTCAGGTGGTGCCACATCAGGACGCAGTAGGCGACCAGGCTGACGGCCAGCGCGCCGACCGCCATGCGCCGGGCGCGCGCGCGCCACAGGATGAAGACGCCGAACGACACCAGGGTCAGCTTGCTGATCATGAACCAGATCGGGCTGTGCTCCAGCGCCGCGGCCATCAGGGGGTTGGCCTCGACCGCCTGACCCGAGGTTACCCAGATCAGGGTGAACACCGCGTCGAGCAGGTTCATCACGACGACCGCGGACACCAGTGCGCGCAGCCAGGGGCGGGTCGGTGGCAGGACAGTCGCGGTCACGAACCTGGGTACTGCACGGGCCGATCCAGCTGATCGCGTGGTCAACCCACTGAAACCATTGCCGTGTGAGATCCGTCCGTGGGGCCAAAGTCGCCACGATCCGGCTGCTCGAGTTGCCGATCTGTCAGGGCGCGACGTCGATCTGCGTCGGCGGGCCGCCCGGTGCGATGCGCAGCATCTGGCCATCCGTCGTGACCAGCACCGCGACGTCGCCGCGGACCAGCAGCTTGTCGGGCGCGCTGCCATGGCCGAGGTACAGAGGTGGGCTGCTGGCCAGCGACGTCAGCGGACCCCGGCGCAGCCACAGGTCGAGGTCGTTGCTGCGGCTGACCAGGACGACGTCATTGCCAGCGGCCGCGAACGCCAGCGCGGACGAGCGCGCATCGGGCGGCAACTCCAGCGCGGCGGACGCGCAGCGCGCTGGGCGCTCGCAGCGGCGCTCCTCGACCTTGTCATGGTCGGCGAGCCAGGTCAGCACCGCCTGGTCACCAGGACAGTCGAGGCGGACGCCGTGGGGCATGGTGACGTCGATGCGGATGGGGGTGTCGTCGCCCTCGTCGAGCCAGACCAGCCGGCCCTCGGGGCCGCCCATCCCGATGGCCATGATCAGCGCGTCCCGGCTGCGACACAGCCGCGGCACCCCGAAGCTCGACCGGGCCATGGCGCCCAGTTCGCGGGCCGGACCGATGGCGGCGTCACCATGGCCGAGGCGGCGCGCGGTCAGGTGGGTGCCGGTCTTGCCCGGCTCGAGGGCCAGGAAGTGGTCATGCGCCAGCCAGGTCTCGGTGGTGCCCTTGGGCAGCTTGAGCTTCTCCGTCTTGATGGTGCCGCCGTGGCTCCACACCACCTCGTACTGGTCAGGGGCGGGCTCGAACAGCGCCGCGAAGTCCTCGCCGCGCACGAAGCCGCCGCGCCCTTCGGTCTGCTTGCCCGACCAGACCACGCTGCCGTCCAGGCGGGTCACCGAGGTGCCGGTCTCGACCGGGGTCTGGATCAGCACCTCCCCCGCGAGGCCCTCCATGGTCTGGCCATCGTGGTGGGTCGACGCGACACAGCTCAGCTTGGCCAGCGCCTGGTCGCCGTCGGACAGCAGCTTGCAGCTGCGACTGCGGCGCATCCACAGCGGCGTGACCTCACCGGAGATGGTGCCCTCGCCCCCGGTCAGATCGCCGATCCGTCCCGGCGCCAGCGGCAGCGCGTGCACTGGCGTGGGCGGCTCGGGGGTCTCGAGCGCGGGGCGTACCGGCAGCGGGCGGGCGGCGTCCTTGCCGAACACGCGGCCGACCTGGTTCTCTAGCCAGGCCGAGGGTGGACCATCCTGCTCCAGCGCGGCGACCAGGGTCTCGACGCGATCGCGCAGATCGGTCAGGTTACCGGCGCCCTGGCTGCGGGCGTCCTCCAGCGCGCTGACCAGCCGGCGCGCCTCCAGCGCACAGCGCGCCGGCCACGGTCCGCCTGCGGGGCCCTGGCCCAGCCAGCGCGCGCGCAGCTGCTCGTGCAGGTCCACGGCCACGGTGTCCCCGCCCAGCAGGCAGCGCTGCAGCGTGGCGAAGCGCGCGCCGCACCCGGCCACCGCGTCCTTGCGCCGCTTCCAGCGCAGCGCCGACCAGCCCGCCACCGCACCCGCGCCCAGCACCACGCCCAGCACCATCCAGCGCTTGGTGCGGCGACGCTTGTCGGCGATGAGGTCGTGAGCGTCGGTCATCGGGTCACGGGGTCAGTCCTCGGAGGTCTACGACGCGGCGCCCTGTCTCTTCTTCAGGGAGTCGGCCAGCTCGACCAGGGTGTCGCCGGTGGCACCCACCAGCAACGCCGGCTTGGGGCTCTCGAGTCCCCACGGCTGTGGGGTGCCCACGGTGACGGCGAAGCCGCCGCCATCGACGCGGCCGATGACGCCGAAGCCGGTCAGGCCCTCGATCTTCAGGCGCGGCTCGACCCAGGGCAGGCGCGACAGGTCGACCTCGATGAGGCCCTGCTCGCAGGTCAGGGCCAGCCGGTCCTTCATGGCGCGGCGCTCGACCAGCAGGATGTTGCCCAGGGTCGACCGGAACACGGGCTGGAAGTCGTCCAGGTTACCGGTCTCGCGGATGCGCGCGAAGGGCAGGTAGTACAGGTCGGGATCCTGCATCTTGCGCGCGAGCAGGCCGCTGCCGACGCTGACCACGTCACAGATCCCGCGCAGGTGCAGCTCGACCGGGTTGGCGCTGTCGCTCTTGATCCACCAGCTGCCGGGCTGGTGCGGGGTGCAGCCGAAGAAGGCGTTCTTGGCGCTGGTGGTCTTGAGGAAGTTGCCCAGCACGGTGGCGGTCTCGTGCGCGGTGCCGGGATCCTTGAGGCGGCGATCGCCGTTCCAGATCACGCCGCCGTCGGGCAGCCGGTGCAGCGAGTCGAAGTAGAAGAAGCGGCCCTCCCAGGGCGGCTCCAGGGTCAGCTTGTCACCGACGCGGATCTGGGTGACCTGGTCAGTATCGGCGGGCACCGCGAGGTGCGGCTCGCCCGAGGCGTCGAGGGCCACGAACAGCAGGCCGCGCGGCGTCAGGCCGGAGCGACGCAGATCATTGAGGCCGAGCGAGAGCGCGACGGGATCGCGATAGCGGTAGGTCTTGACCGGGATCATGCCGGCATCCTATTCGCGCCGGCCCTGGCTTACAATCGCCGCACCATGATGGTCTTCAGCAACGACGCCAAGGTCGCCGAGCAGCAGATGCATGCGGTGATCTTCTATCTGACCACGTTCGGCTACATCGACGGCGACTTCGATCTGAGCGAGAAGGCGTTCATTCGCGACCACATCAAGCGCCTGGTCGAGGTCCGCGTCGACGGCGCCAAGAAGGGCCTCGACCCCAAGCTGCGCACCGAGATGATCGGCAAGTACTCGCGCCACTTCAACGAGGTCTTCGACCAGATCGACCACCAGGTCCGCGAGCTGTTCACCGAGGCGGTCTCGGAGAGCGAGAACCAGGCTGCCTTCGTGCGCGCCAAGCTCAAGCTGCGCTGCTACGAGATCTTCAAGGGCTTCAACGAGGACAACCAGATCAACATCCTGGCCACCGTCGACGAGTTCATCCAGGCCGACGGCCGCGTCCACGAGGCCGAGTCGCTGTTCCGGCGCGAGCTCGGGGAGCTCTTGCACACCGAGGTGCGGGTCGACGGCGGCGACGACACCGGGGCCAGCCAGGTCGCCATCGCGGAGCCCGAGAAGCTGGAGCCGCGCCTGCCCAACCACCCCTTCTTCGAGCGCTTCGAGCGCCACTACTCGGCCGACAAGGAGATCATCGCGCGCCAGGCCGCGGCCGATCTCGACCTCATCAACCAGCACATGGCCAAGCTGGACGAGCAGCGCACCGCGGGGATCGGGCGCCTGATGGGCAAGCACGCGGCGGCCGACTTCGCGCCCGGCACGCAGCTGCTCGACGAGCACGTCTATGTCATCAACCCCAGGCCCGGGCAGCGCTACGAGCTGCTGGTGCTGGGCGATCTGCACGGCTGCTACTCGTGCCTGAAGGCGGCCCTGCTGCAGCACGACTTCTTCAACAAGGTGCAGGCCTTCAAGAAGGATCCGGTGAGCAACCCCGACGTCAAGGTGGTGCTGCTGGGCGACTACATCGATCGCGGGCGCTTCAGCTACAACGGCGTGCTGCGCACCATCATGCAGCTGTTCGTCAACGTGCCCGAGCACGTCATCGCGCTGCGCGGCAACCACGAGTACTACCTGGAGCTGAACGGCCGCGTGTACGGCGGCGTGCGCCCGGCCGAGGCCATCAACACCCTGGTCGGCTACATGCCCGACGAGATGTTCACGTCGTACATGAAGCTGTTCGACGCGCTGCCCAACATGCTGATCTTCGACAAGACGCTGTTCGTGCATGCCGGCATCCCGCGCGACGAGCTCATCAACACCAAGCTGCGCGATCTGGCGTCGCTCAACGATGCCGAGATCCGCTTCCAGATGCTGTGGAGCGATCCCAGCGAGGCCGACCTCATCCCGGCCGAGCTGCAGAACGCCAACGCGCGCTTCCCGTTCGGGCGCCTGCAGTTCAAGTCGTTCATGTCGAAGATCGGCTGCAACCTCATGCTGCGCGGCCACGAGAAGATCGAGGAGGGCTTCAAGACCGTGTACGACGACGGTCACCACGTGCTGCTCAACCTGTTCTCGGCCGGCGGCAAGGGCAACGACGACCTGCCCGAGGACTCCAACTATCGCTCGGTGCGCCCGATGGCGGCGGTGCTGCACCACCTCGACGGCGAGACCAAGGTGGTGCCGTTCGAGATCGACTACGCGCGCTACAACGACCCCGACACCAACAAGTTCTTCGCGTCGCCAGCCGAGATCGAACACCGCGGCTGATGGAGCACGAGGTCACCGGGCCGGTCGCGCTGTGTGTGGGCGGCGCGCTGAATCCAGCCGCGGTGGGCTGGTCGCGTACGCCGCTGCATGACTGCGCCATCGCGGGGAGCTGGGGCAGGCGCAAGCGCTGGCACCACTGGGCGGTGACCTCGCGCGCGCACGTGGCCATGGTGACGGTGGCGGATCTCGACTATGTGGGCATCGCCAGCGTGGCGGTGGTCGAGCTGGGTGAGGGCAAGTGGCGCGAGCGCGTCGCGGTGCGACCGCTGGGCTGGCGCGGGGCGGCGCTGCCCGAGCGCGCCAGCGCGGGCGCGTTCGCGGTGAGCGCGATGGGGCTGCGGGTGGCCATCGAGGACGACGCCGGGGGCGCGCGGCTGCTGGCGCGCGGGCAGGGCTTCGAGCTCGACATGAAGGTGACGCGACCGCCGGGGCACCAGACGCTGAACATCGCGCTGCCGCTGTCGGACGGCTTCCAGTTCACGTCGAAGCAGGCCGCGCTGCCGGCCGAGGGCGAGGTGCGCGTGGGGCGCCACGTGGCGCGCTTCGGCGGCCATGGTCAGGGGGACGACGCCCTGGCGTGCCTGGATTTCGGACGCGGGGTGTGGCCGTACCGCACCGAGTGGAACTGGGCCGCGGCGCACGGCCGCGTCGGGGCGCACATGCTGGGGCTGAACCTGGGCGGCCGCTGGACCGACTTCGGCGGCGTGACCGAGAACGGCCTGGTGGTCGACGGTGTGCTGCACAAGATCGAGGACCGCGTGGTGTTCAGCCACGACGGCGACGACGTGCGGCGGCCCTGGCACATCCACGGGCCGGGTGTGGCGGTGACGGTGCACCCGTGCGGCGACCGCAAGGCGCGCCTGCCGCTGGGGGTCGCGAGCGCGCGTCTGGAGATGGCGCTGGGCCACTTCGAGGGCCGCGTGCTCGACTTCGACGTGACCGGACTGTTCGGCTGGGCCGAAGAATTTCATGCGCGCTGGTAGCGCGCGACGGAGCTGGTGATGCGACTGAAGCTGCTGACGACGATGACGCTGACGGTGCTGCTGGGTGCTGGGGTGGTGGCCGGCTGCAAGAAGGCCGACAAGGAAAAGCGGAAGATGGCCAGGCAGTCCTCAGGCCCGGCGTCCGAGGAGAGCAATCCGCTGGGCGGCCCGCGCCCCCAGATCCCCGCGCCCAGCATCATCGGCGTCCCCGAGGCGCCCACCGTGATGGGCGTCGCCGGCTCGTCCGCCCTCGATCTCAGCAGCCCCGAGAAGACCCTGACCGCGGTCTTCGACGCCGCGCGCACCGGCGACACCAGCAAGCTCATCAGCCTGTGCAGCGCCGACGGCGACGGCGACGTCAAGCAGATCTGCGCCATGACCGCCCAGCACCCCGAGTGGGCCGAGTTCGCCAAGGTCTTCAAGGACGGCAAGGTCACCACCCCCGCCGCGATCACCGGCAACCAAGCCACCGTCGAGTTCAGCTTCGGCGAAGGCGGCACCGAGAAGGAGACCATGCAGTTCACCAACGTCGACGGCAAGTGGCTGCTGTCCGGGTTCTGAGGCGGCCGGGACGACAGGCGCAGCAGGCTGTCGTCCCGCGATCGATCGGCCGAGCGATCGGCTAGCGAGCGCGCAGTCGCTGGGTCCGCTCGTGCTCCAGCGCCTCTCGGGCGTGCTGCGCCTCGGAGATGCTGCGAAAGCGGTGGACACCGGGGCGAGCGCAAGGCGGAGTGAGGAGCATGGTGCGCGCCCACAGCGCACGCACGATGGCGACATACGTGGGGTCGCCGGCGTCGCCCCGCGTGGGCGGCGGGAGCTCTTCGACGGATCGGCTCTTGGCGACCGGCATCACGGCTCCTCGACGTCATACTCGCGGGCGAGCCACTGCGCATCGACGTGATCCGATGGGCGCACGGTATCCCGCTTCATGCGAAACAGCGTGCGAGCCGTCGCGACCCGAACCGCGACGTCGCCAAAGGCCTTCTGCTCCCACGACAGGTCGTCGTACGAGAAGGCCTCGCCGAGGCGCGCGAGGATGTCGACCTGGAGTAGCCCGTCGGGAGATACGTATTGCACGACGGGATACGCGCCCGCGAGGTCCTCGCTGGTGATCTCGGCGACGGAGGGATCGTTGGTGACCCGGCCGATGGCACGCTGGAGACGCGCGACGTTCTCGGCGCTTGGCCGGACGAAGATGTCGACGTCCTGTGTCGCCCGGGCGCGCCCGTGGACGTTCATGGCGACGCCGCCGATGAGGATGTACTCGACGCTCTCGTCTCCGAGCGCCGAGAGGAAGCGCATGACGACATCCCACTCCACCGTCCAAGTATAGGCAGTGTCTTGCGCTGACCCGCCCTTTTTCGCGGAACGGCGCGGCCGAGGCTGTGCCGAAAATGCGAAGGGCCAGCCCTGCGGCCGGCCCCTCGTCAGTCGCTATCGAAAGTTCGCTAGCGGCCGCACTCCACGGTGAGACGGTCGGTGGGGTAGATGTAGCCGCCCAGGATGCACATCTCGTCCTTGGCCATGACGCCGAAGGAGACCGGGCTGCCGGTGGTGTTCATCCAGGTGCAGGAGAAGCTGAGCGAGTCGCCGGCGGCGAGCTGCAGGGGCGGGGTGTAGATCTGGTACTTGGGGTTGTCCCAGTCGGTGTTGTCGTAGACCTTCTCGTCCACGCCGCCGTGGACCTTGAAGCCCTCGAAGCGCATGCCGAGCTTGTGGGTGTGGCCGTTCAGGGTCATCACGGTCTGCGCTGCGGCGAACGGGGCGCAGTCCTTGCGCTGGGTGCGCATCTCGCCGGCGCCGATGGCCGCGAAGTCGGTCCAGTTGTAGAACAGGCTGCCGGCCTTGACGTTGCGCGCGACGTCGTTGTGCCACAGCTCGAGCTTCATGTTCACCGGCTGCGGGGCGCTGTTCAGGTTGATGTAGTGGTAGTTGAACAGCAGGCGCTGCTTGGCGCCGACCGGGTAGTAGACGTCGGTCGGGAACGCGAACTCGATGACCGGCTTCTGGGTGCCGATCAGGATCGGGACCGCCGAGCCGGGGATCGAGCAGCCGCCGCCCTTGAACTTCTGGCCGACGGTGGCCTGCGCCCACAGCGAGCCGGGGGTGATGAGCTGCACGATGGCGTGATGCGAGACGCCCTCGTCGATGCTGAGCTTGATGTGGTGGACCTTGATGGCGTCGGTGTTGGGCAGCTCGACGACCTCGCACCACTCTTCCTCGGCGCCGGCCGGGATGGTCGCGGTGCTGGCCGAGAGCTGGATCTTCTCGCCCATCGGGACCACGACTTGACCACCGTCAGGTTGCGGCGTGACGCTGCCGTCCACGGTGACGTCGTCGTCACCCGTGCCTTCACCTGATCCACAGCCGACCAGCAGGGACGCGCTCGCGATGCAGCCAACCAGGAGCAGGCTCTTCATGGGGACCTCCGACCGGCGCGAAGTTATCACGGTTGTCCGATTTTTCCGCCGCCAGCCGATTTCGTAGGGCGCGTCACATTTCTTACAGATTGATGGGCCCAGGGCACATCCGTAGTCTGGTGGGTCCAGAGCGAGGAGAGTTCATGGCCCGTACCCCGTTGATGCGGTCGATCCAGAAGCTTTTCCGGCAATATCGCGAGGCGCGCAAGCGCAAGGTCAGCTTGGCTGGCCTACGTGAGCAGGCTGCTGCGCAGGGACCGACGCGGCGCCAGGTGCTCGCCGGTGCCGCCGTTGGCGCTGGTCTGCTGGCGCTGCCGAAGCGCGCAAATGCTGCGGGCGGACAGCCCAGCGTCGCCATCGTCGGCGGGGGCATCGCCGGCCTGGCCTGCGCGCTGAAGCTGGCCGACCGCAACAAGGCGGCGACGGTGTACGAGGCCTCCGGCCGTGTGGGCGGGCGCATGTTCTCGAACACGGGTGGCTACTGGTCGCAGGGCCAGATCAGCGAGTGGGGCGGCGAGCTGATCGACACCGGCCACAAGACGGTGCGCAAGCTGGCCCAGCGCTTCGGGCTGCCAGTCGACGATCTGCTGGCGGCGCAGCCGGCGGGGTCGACGCCGACGTTCTATTTCAACGGCTGTCACTACAGCAAGGCCGACGCCGACACCGACTTCGCGCCGGTGTTCGACGCCGTCACCGCCGACGAGGCCGCGGCGCCGTTCCCGACCACCTACGACGCCTTCACGCCGCAGGGCGCCGAGCTGTCGGCCATGACGGTGCACCAGTGGATCAAGACCCGCGTCCCCGGCGGCCACGGCTCGGCGCTGGGCAAGCTGCTGGACGTCGCCTATGCCATCGAGTACGGCGCCGACACCCGGCAGCAGGCGGCGTTGAACCTGGTCTACCTGCTGGCCTACCAGCCTGATCAGGGCGAGTTCGCCGAGTTCGGCGAGTCCGACGAGCGCTTCCACATCCGCGGCGGCAACCAGCGCCTGCCCGAGGCCATCACGGCCGAGCTGGGCGCGGCGGTCAAGACCGGCCACACGCTGCGCAAGATCAAGCAGACCTCAGGTGGGCGCTACACGCTGAGCTTCGACAAGGCGGGCGGCAGCGTCGATGTGACGGCGGACTTCGTGGTGCTGTGCCTGCCGTTCGCCGTCCTGCGCGACCTCGACTACAGCCAGGCCGGCTTCGACGCGCTGAAGAAGAGTGCGATCCGCGAGCTCGGGCGCGGCCACAACGGCAAGCTGCAGCTGCAGTTCAACAGCCGGCTGTGGAATACCAGCGGCCCGTGGGGGCTGTCGAACGGGTCGAGCTACAGCGAGACCGGCTACCAGGCCGGCTGGGACGTCACCCGCGGCCAGAGCGGCGCACCCGGCATCATGAACCTGTACTCCGGCGGCTCGGTGACCGACGGCATGAGCACGAACACGTCGTTCGCCACCGCCAGCAACGCCCAGGTTGTGCAGGACGCGCAGCGCGGTCTGCAGCAGCTCGGCCCGGTGTTCCCGGGGCTGGCCTCGCGCTGGAACGGCAAGGCGACGCAGTCGATCTGGCACAAGGCGGCGCTGTTCAATGCGTCGTACTCGTTCTACAAGCCGGGCCAGTACACCGAGTTCTGCGGCTACGAGAAGGTCGCGCAGGGCAACGTGCTGTTCGCTGGCGAGCACACCTCGGAGGGCTTCCAGGGCTTCATGGAGGGCGGCGCCAGCGAGGGCGAGCGCGCGGCCAAGGAGCTCATCCGGCTGCTGTAGTCCCGTCGGCTCGGTCAGGTCTCAATCCCCTCATATATGATGGTCGGCTCCGATGTCCGCGGTCGACTTCGTCGGTACGCCCCGCTTCCGTGTGCTGTCGCGCCTGGGTCACGGCGGCATGGGCGTGGTCTATCGCGCGCATGACGAGGAGCGCGGCGTGGACGTCGCGCTCAAGACGCTGCACAAGCTGGATGCGGGCGGGCTGTACCGACTCAAGCAGGAGTTCCGCTCGCTGGCGGATGTCAGCCACCCCAACCTGGTCGCGCTGCACGAGCTGGTGGTCGAGGGTGACCAGGTCTTCTTCACGATGGATCTCGTCGAGGGCAGTGACCTCGTGGAGCATGTGCGCCTCGGTGGCCGCGGCGGGGACGCCAATCCGAGGGAGTGGAACCACTCGACGGTGACGGCGGGGCAACCGGGACCCGAGCGGGTCACGTCGGGGACAGCGCCGGAGCCGACGGCGGCGCAGGTGCGGGGGACGGGGCTCGACCTGGGCCGCTTGCGGGCGGTGCTGAAGCAGCTGGTCGCCGGGGTGCGTGCCCTGCACGCGGCCGGCAAGCTGCACCGCGACATCAAGCCGTCGAACATGCTGGTGACCCCGGATGGTCGGGTGGTGCTGCTCGACTTCGGGCTGGTCAGCCAGCGGCGCCAGGGCGTCAGCGGTGATCGCGGCCTGATGGGGACCCCGGCGTACATGTCCCCGGAGCAGGCCCAGGACCAGCCGCTGGGGCCGGCCAGCGACTGGTACAGCGTGGGCGTGGTGCTGTTCGAGGCGCTGACCGGCGTGCTGCCGTTTCGCGGCGCGGTGGCCGAGGTGCTGGCGGCCAAGGCGCGCTTCCCGGCGCTGTCGCCGGCCCAGCTGGCGCCCGACGCGCCCGAGGATCTGGTCGCGCTGTGCGACGCCTTGCTGCGCATCGAGCCCGAACGCCGGCCCACCGGGGAGGACATCGCGCGTCGCCTGGGCGACGTGCGCGGCATCGAGCGCGCGCTGGGCGCGCCGTCGGGGCTCGAGGAGCGCGAGCCGGCGCTGATCGGGCGTGACGCCGAGCTGGCGGCGCTGGTGGCCGCCCTGGCGGAGGTCCACGCGGGCGAGCCGGTGGTGGTGTGGGCGCACGGCCGCTCGGGCATCGGCAAGTCGACGCTGATCGAGCACTTTCTCGCGGAGTCGGGCGCGATGGTGCTGGCGGGGCGCTGCTACGAGCGCGAGTCGGTGCCCTACAAGGCGCTCGACGGCGTCATCGACGCCCTCAGCGTGCACCTGGGCAAGCTCGAGCCCGCGCTGCTGAAGAGTCTGTTGCCGGTAGACGCGGCATTGCTGGCCCGGCTGTTCCCGGTGCTGCGCCGGGTCGCGGCGATGGAGAGCGCCGGGGCCGGGGTCGGCCTGGCGCCCGACCCGCAGGAGCTGCGTCGTCGCGGCGCGGTCGCGCTGCGCGAGCTGCTGGCTGGGCTGGCGCGGGTGGGGCCCGTGGTGCTGCACATCGACGATCTGCAGTGGGGCGATCTCGACAGCGCCGCGCTGCTGCAGGAGCTGCTGGCGGCGCCCGCCGCGCCGGGGCTGTTGCTGCTGGCGAGCTACCGCCGCGAGGACGCTGGCAGCAGCGCCTGCCTGGTGGCGCTGGGGGCACCCGGCAGCGCGGCGCCGCAGCGGCTGGCGCGCACGTGCGAGCTGCCGGTCGAGCCGCTGGCGCCGGGCTCGATGAACGCGCTGCTGGAGGTGCTGCTGCCCGACGCGTCACCCGAGCGTCGCGCCGCCATCGCCGTCGAGGCCGACGGCAGCCCGCTGCTGGCCGGCGAGCTGGCGCGCTGGCATCGCGAGCGTGGCGCCAGCATGGCGGCGGCGACCCTGGTCGAGGTCCTGGGGGCGCGCTGCGAGCGGCTGCCCGCGCCGGCGCGCACTCTGCTCGAGGTGGTCGCGCTGGGGGGCCGACCGCTGCATCGCGTGGTGGCGGCGCGCGCCGCCGGCGTCGACGACGCGCAGGGGCCGCTGGCCATGCTGAGCAAGAGCCGCCTGCTGCGGCTGCAGGGTGACGACGCCGAGACGTTTCACGATCGCGTGCGTGAGATCGTCGCACAGTCGTTGCCAGTCGCGCGGCGGCGTGCGCTGCACCTGGCGCTGGCGACCGCGCTGGTCGAGCACGGCGGCGCCGAGACCGAGTTCCTGGGCGCGCACTATGACGGCGCGGGCGAGGTGCGCCGCGCTGGCGAGCTGTATGCGACCGCGGCGGCGGCGGCGCACGAGGCGCTGGCGTTCGAGCGCGCGGCGCGGCTGTACCGGATGGCGCTAGAGCGCACCGCAGCGGTCGCGCCGGTACCGGCGAGCACGAGCACGAGCACGAGCACCGAGCGCTTGCGGCTCCAGATCGCCCTCGGTGAGGCCCTCGCGGGGGCGGGCCAGGGCGGGGAGGCCGCGGCTGCGCTGCTGAGTGCCGCCGCGGCGATGGCCGGCGACGAGGCCCTCGAGCTGCGCCGGCGCGCCGCCGAGCAGCAGCTCAAGGCCGGGCTCATCCCCGAGGGTATCGAGACCATGTCGGCGGTGCTGGGCAGCGTCGGGCTGGCGGTGCCGCGCCGCCCCGGGCGTGCGCTGATGTCGCTGCTGTGGCGGCGCGCGCGGGTGCGGCTGCGAGGCCTCGGCTTCGTGCAGCGTGCCGAGCGCGAGGTCCCTGCGCAGCGACGCGTGATGATCGACACCTGCTGGTCGATGGGGATCGGCCTTGGCATGGTCGATCCGATCCGCGGCAGCGATTTCGGCGCGCGCCACCTGCTGCTCGCGCTCGATGCCGGCGAGCCGCGCCGGATCGCGCGTGCGCTGGCGCTGGAGGCGGCCTACCGGGCCATCGAGCCGGGTGGTCGGGCCTCGTCGCGCAGCCTGCTCGCCACCGCACGGACGCTCGGCGCCGAGCTGGATGATGCCCACGTCTCGGGACTGGTCCGGTTGCTGGGGGCGACGGCGGCCTATGTCAGCGGTGACCCGGCCCCGGCGCTGCAGCTGGCGCGCGAGGCCGAGGCCGAGCTGCGCGCCCGCTGCGTCGGAGTGTCGTGGGAGCTGTCGCAGGCCCAGGTCTTCGCCATCGCGTCGCTGGTGCTGCTGGGCCGCATCCGCGAGGTGCGCGAGGCCTTGACCCGCGGCATCCATGACGCCAGGAGCCGCGGCGATCGCTACCTGGAGATCGGCCTGCGTGGGGCCTTCGGCTCGATCCCGTACCTGGCCTCGGGTGACATCGACGCCGGTGAGCGCGATCTCGGCGAGGCCATGGCGGTCTGGGGCGCCCCCGGCGAGCAGCGCTTTCACATGCAGCACTGCTACGACGTGCTGTCACGCTGCACCTTCGACCTCCTGCGCGGCGCTGGCGCGGGTGCGCCGGCGCTGCGCCGGCTCGACGAGGCCTGGCCGCAGTTCGAGCGCTCGTTCCTGCTGCGCGCGCAGGTGGTGCGCTGCTTCCTGCTCGACATGGACGGGCGCGTCGCGGTGCTCGCGGCCCAGGGCGGGGTCAGCGGCGCGCTGCCGCGGGCGGAGCGCGCGGCCCGTCGCCTGCGTCGCGAGGGGCTGGCGCTGGCGACCACGTGGGCCGCCGCGATGGAGGCCGGCATCGCCAGCGTCAAGGGTGACCAGGACGCCACCCGGGTGGCGCTCGCGCGCGCGGCGGCGCTGGCCGACGACGCCGGCTTCACCATGATCGCGGCCTGCGTCAGGCTTCGGCTGGGGCAGCTGCTCGGTGGCGACGCCGGCGCCACGCTGCGCGCGCGCGCCGAGACCTGGGCCCGCCAGGAGGACATCCCCACGCTGTCCCACTTCGCGCGGGTCCTGACCCCGGGCTTCGACTGACGTGGCCACGTCAGGCCGCGCTGCCACTACGGGCAGCTGACCTGGGCCGGCAGCGGGTCGATGCGCAGCAGGGTCGGGCTGGTGCCCAGCTCTCCGTTCTCGTTGTTGCCCCAGCACGCCAGCGTGCTGTCCATGCGGCGTGCGCAGGCGTGCACCGCGCCCACGGTGATCTGGGCGACGTTGCCGAGGCCGCTGACCGGGGTCGGGGTGCTGCGCTGGATATTGCTGCCGTCGCCGATCTGGCCGAAGAAGTTGTCGCCCCAGCACACCACGCTGCGGTCCATCTTGAGGGCGCACGAGTTGTGGGCGTGGGCCGCAATCTGCAGCGCCATCAGGCCGGGCACCACGCGCGCCGAGAAGCGTGGCGTGCCGCCGCCATCCCCAATCTGGCCCGAATAGCCGTTGCCCCAGCAGTACACCGCCGCCGCGGTGCGTGCGCAGGTGTGCTCCCAGCCCGAGGCCAGCTCGAGCACACCGGTCAGGGCGCCACCGCCGAAGACCTGCACCTGCACCGGGGCGCTGCGCGGCAGATCGCTGCCGTCGCCCAGGTTGCCGGCTTCGTTGATGCCCCAGCAGGTCACGCCCGTGGTGGTCGCCACGCAGGTGAACTGCCGGCCGGTCGACACCGAGATGGCGCCCGCCGTGATGCTGGTCGGCACCGGGGCGGGGCGCGGCGTGGTGCTGCCGTCGCCGACCTCGCCCTGCATGTTCTCGCCCCAGCAGTGCACCGCGCCGCCGACGCGCGCGCAGCCGTGCGCGATGTTGAGATCCAGCTCGTCGACCGTGGTCAGGGTGGCCAGCGCGACCGGGCTGCCGTGGGACATCGGCGGGGTCTCGTTGTTGCCCAGCTGGTGGGCGCCGTTCTCGCCCCAGCACGAGGCGCCGCCGGCACGTCGCGCGCAGGTGGCGCGATCACCGCCGATGATCTCGGTGACCGTGCCGAGGCCGCTGACCGCGACCGGAGCCGGCCGGTTCTCGGCGCCGCTGTCGTCGCCGATCTGCCCGCTCAGGTTGTAGCCCCAGCAGCGCGGCGCGCCGGTGCCCAGGACCGCGCAGGTGTGGAAGTGGCCGGCGCTGACCTGGGCCACATCGGTCAGCACGGCGGCGACCGGGGTCGTGCTGGCGGTCAGCACCCCGACGCCGAGCGACCCGAAATAGTCGATGCCGGTGCAGCGCACGCCGCTGCTGGTCAGGGCGCAGCCCTGAGTGTCGCCGAAGCCCATCTCGATCACGTCGGTGTAGCGCGTCGGCATCGGGCTGGTCTGGTTGTAGGTCGGCGAGCCATCACCCAGCTTGCCGTAGGTGTCATTGCCCCAGCAGGTGGTGACGCCGGTGTCGAGCCGCGCACAGGTCGAGTCCCAGCCCGACCACAGCGCGGTGGCGCCGCTGACCTGGGTCACCTGCAGCGGCGTGCCGCTGAAGCTCGGGCTGCCGCGCCCGAGCTGGCCGGCGCCGTTGTCGCCCCAGCACCACACGGTGCCGTCGTTCTTGCGCACGCAGGTGTGATGGAAGCCGGTTGCCAGCTCGGCGATGTTGGTGATCGCGGCCTGCACGGCGCCAGCGCGCGGGGTGCTGCTGCCGTCGCCGAGCTGGCCCTCGGTGTTGCGGCCCCAGCACCAGACCTGGCCGGCCGGGCTCAGGCTGAGGGCGCACGCGAAGCTGCGACCGGCGTCGATGGCGCTGGCGGCGGGGGCGTTGCTGGGGTGGATCAGCGTGGCCGACTCGATGGGGCCGCTGGTGCCGAGCTGCTCGCTGTCGTTGTAGCCCCAGCACTGAACGGCGTCGCTGCCGTCGATGGCGCAGGTGAAGTAGGCGCCGGCGGCGATGGCCTTGGCGCCGGTCAGGCCCGCGATGGCCAGCGGCGTGTTGCGGTCACCGGGGTCGCTGCTGCCGAGCTGGCGGCCGCTGTTGGAGCCCCAGCACAGCACGGCGCCGGTCTGGGTGCGCGCACAGGAGTGGATGTTGCCCAGCGACAGCTCGACGGCGTTGCCGAGGCCGCTGACGGGGCGCGGCGTCGAGCTGCGGATGGTGCGGCCGTCACCGAGCTGGCCGTTGTCGTCGCTGCCCCAGCACTCGACCGCGCCGCCCTTGCGCACGCAGACGTGGTAGCCGCCCACCGCGAGCTCGGAGATGCAGGTGGGGGTGCCGGCGTCGGGCATGGCGGCGTCGGTGGCCGCGTCAGGCACCGGGCCGCCGTCGGTCATCGGGCCGCCGTCGGTCATCGGGCCGTCGGTCGCGGGACCATCGGTCATGGGGCCGCCGTCGGTCATGGCGTCGTCGCCCGGGCCGCCGTCGCCCAGGCCGCCGTCGGCCACCACACACTGGCCGCCGAGGCCCTGGCCGGCGTGCTCGCCGAAGCGACGCCCGGTCTGGCCGCACACCGGGTCGGGGAAGCTGCAGTAGCCGGGGGCGCTGCATTGGCCCTGCGCGCCGCACTGGGTGTCGGTGCTGCACTGAAAGCTCCCGCTCGCGACACAACCCGAAACACTCGCGGCCAACACGGCCGCGGCCAACATGAGCACCCCGCGCATCGCGCCATTATGCCCACTTTCGACGCGCCCTGAGCCGTCCGTCACACACCAGCGGAATACACTTGTTGGCCCGCCCGCCTTGCCGACGCCCGCAAAAAGGGCGAAAATCAGACCAACCAGCATGGCGACCTGCCCCAAGTGTCGGGTCCACTACGAAGCGGCAGGCACCTGCCCCTCGGATGGTGAGGCGCTGCTCGAGGACGAGGCCTTCGCCAGCGCCGACCTCGATCTGCAGGTCGGCTCCACCGTGGGCGAGTATGTCGTCGAGGCCAAGATCGGCGAGGGCGGCTTCGGCGCCGTGTTCCGCGCCGCGCACCCGCTGATCGGCAAGCAGGTCGCCATCAAGGTGCTGTACCGGCGCTTCTCGTCGGACCCCCAGATGGTGTCGCGCTTCATCGCCGAGGCGCGCGCGGTCAACCAGATCAAGAGCCGCAACATCATCGACATCTTCTCGTTCGGCACCCTGCCCGACGGGCGCCAGTACTACGTCATGGAGCTGCTGGCCGGCGAGCCGCTGGACGCCTTCATCGCCGACCGCACGGTGCCGCTGGCCGAGGCGCTGCCGGTGCTGCGCGCGGTGGCCCGCGCGCTGGATGCCGCCCACGCCAAGGGGATCGCGCACCGCGACCTCAAGCCCGAGAACATCTTCCTGGCCAGTGACGGCGACGGCACCATGTACCCCAAGCTGCTCGATTTCGGCATCGCCAAGCTGATGCACGAGCAGACCCGCCACAAGACGCAGACCGGCGCGCCCATCGGCACGCCGTACTACATGTCGCCCGAGCAGTGCCGCGGTCGCGACGTCGATCACCGCACCGACATCTACTCGTTCGGCGTGCTCTGCTACGAGATGCTGACCGGCCGGCTGCCCTTCAACGGCGAGTCGTCGATGGACATCCTGGTCCAGCACATGAGCGACGCTCCGGCGCCGCCGTCGCGGGTCAATCTGGATCTGACCGCGCCCATCGATCGCGCCGTGCTGGCGATGATGGAGAAGAAGCCCGAGGATCGCCCGGCCACGCTGAGCGCCGCGGTGGCCGCCCTGGAGGACGCCGCGCGCCTGATGGGGATCTCGCTGCCACCGCCCGAGAGCACCGGGGTCGGCACGCGCAAGCGGACGACCGGCGGCGGGCCCGGGCGCAGCACGGACGCCGGGCACGCTGCCACCGAGATGGCGCAGTCCAAGCCGCCGACCAAGCCGATGCGCGCGGTGGCAGGGGCGCAGTCGCACCCCGGGCAGTCGTTCATCGCCGCCGAGTCGAGCGCGCAGCTGCAGGCGGCGGGGCGTGGGCGCGGCAAGCTGTGGCTGGCGGTCGCGGGCGCGCTGGTGATCGGCGGCGCCACCGTCGCGCTGATCATGATGCGCGGCAAGCAGCAGAAGCACGCCGCAGCGGGGTCGCCGAGCGCATCGCCCTCGGTGTCGCCGTCGCCGTCGCAGCTGGCCTCCACGCCGCCGTCGCCCTCGCCCGACCTGGGCGCCCCGTCCCCGTCAGCGTCGCCGTCGCCCGACCCCGCGGTCAGCGCGCCACCGCCCGCGATGGTCACCATCGAGATCACCGGCGGGCCCAAGGGCGCCGACATCTACCTCGACGGCAAGCAGGTCGGCCGCGTGCCGGCCAAGCTCGACGTCGCCGCGGGCACCACGGCGCTCGAGCTCGAGCTGCGCAAGGACGGCTACCAGGACCACAAGGAGTCGCTGGTGCCCAGCGCCAACACCCGGCTGGCCATCAAGCTCGACAAGGTGAAGAAGGCCGGCAAACCGGGCAAACCCGGCACGCCAGGCAAGCCCGACAAGCCCAAGGGCGAAGGTCTCGAGACGCCCGACTGGAACTGACGACGGAGGCGACATGCCCTGGGGGAGATGGAAGACGCTGGCGGCGTTGCTGCTGGCTTGCGCCGGCTGTACCGACTTGCCCACGCTGGACAAGGGGGTCTGCGGCAACGGCGTGATCGACAGCAGCGAGGACTGTGACACCGCGTCCCTGGGTGGTGGCAGCTGCATCGCCGCCGGGCAGGTCAACCAGTGTCGCTACTCGTGCACCTCGCCCGGGGTCTGCCCCAGCGGCTGGGGCTGCGGGGCCGACGGTCTGTGCAGCCAGCCCTCGGGCGGCTTCGCGTCCTTCAGCCAGGATCTGCGCCTGCCCGCCGAGGGCATCGAGCTCGGTGACGTCAACGGTGACGGCGCGCTCGATCTGTTCGGCTTCGACGCCGACATCCTGGCGGTGCGCTACGGGCCGACCTTCGAGCTGCGCCAGGACGCCATCACGCCGGGGCGCAGCGGCAAGCCGACGCTGGTCAAGTTCGACGGGCCGACGCAGCAGACGCTCGACATCGTGGTGCCGCTCACCGCGGGCCTGTTCACGCTGCGCGGGCAGGTCGATGGTCGGCTGTCGCCGGTGCCCTATGCGTCGCTGCCGCTGGACTTCGCCGGCGCCCGGGCGCAGCCCGTGGTGCTCGAGGCCGACGGCAAGGTCGGCAGCGAGGTCGTCATCATGTTCGACAACGTGATGGTGTTCGTGGTCCCCGCGCCGGCCTTCGACAACGAGCCGCAGCTGGCGACCCTGTTTCCGGTCAAGACCGGCGTCATGCGCTACGGCCTGGCCGACCTGCTGGCCGGGGGCCAGCCCGCCACGGTGGCGGTGGCCGACGTCGATCGCGACGGCCGCGACGAGTTCCTGCTGTCGTTCAAGGACGACAACCGCGTCCACGTCTATGGCACGCGCTACGAGACGGTGCGCGCCACCCAGGTGCTGAAGACCTTCCCCAAGTTCACCATCACGCTGCCGGGGGTGCTGGCGGGCGCGGCGCGCTTCGTCGACTTCGACGCCGATGGCGACGTCGATGTGGCGGCGCCGGTCATGATGGCGGGCACGCCGCGCGGCGTGGTGGCGCGCAGCTCGGGCGGGGCGACGCCGACCTTCGCAGCGCCGCTGCCCGAGCCGGTGTTCGATGCCCTCAAGACCGCGGGCTGCGACAGCGACGGCTGGCCGCTCGAGATGGCGCGCATCAACCTCGATCCGGTGCTGCAGCAGCTCGACTTCGTGGGTGACATGGGGATCTGCCTCGGCAACCTCGACGGCATCAACGTGACCCCGGTGGCGCCGGCGGCCAAGCCGTGGACCGACGCCGTGGTCGGCGATCTCAACGGCGACACCCGCCCCGACGTGGCGACCAGCTCGCAGGCGGTCGGCGTCGAGGTCATGCTGGGCGACGGCAGCGGGCTGTTCAACTTCTACCGCATCGCCTCCGAGGCCGCGGTCACCGGCCTGACCATCGGCGACTTCGACGGCGACTTCATCGCCGACCTCGCGGTGGTCGAGCGTGACGAGGTCTATGGCCGTCCGCAGCAGGTCTCGGTGCTGTACAGCAACGCCCCGGGCGCGCCGCACGATCCGGTGCGCATGGGCGAGCAGGGCCTCATCACCTCGATGAGCCGGATGTCGATCGGCGGCACCGATCTGACCGACGACCTGCTGGTGGTCACCACCAGCTATCCGGCCGGCGACAAGCCCCAGCTGGCGCTGATGTTCGGCACCACCCAGCGCCAGCTGCTGGCGCCGCTCCTGCTCACGACCCAGATGATCGGGCTGCGCGACGACGGCGTCGACGGACTCGCGGCCGGCGAGTTCAGCGGCGACACGCTGCCCGACGTGATGGCGATGGCGGGCACCACCGGCATCCTGCTCGGCGGCGACGGCGGAGGCCAGCTGACCCGCGTCGGCGATCTGCCGCTGGTCGCGCTGGCCTTCAACGAGTGCGTCATCATGGGCACCGGACGGCTGTCGGGGGCCATCACGCGTGATCAGGTCATCGCCATCGACGGCGCCTTCAACCGGCGCTGTGTCGATGTGACGGGCGTGGCGGGGCCGCCCAAGCTGTTCGTGGCCACGCCGACCGCCGCGGTGCCCCCGGTGCCCGAGATCGTCAAGTACGACATCCCCGGCGGCATGAAGGAGCCGCGTCAGCTGGTGCTGGTCGACATCGACAGCGATCAGAAGCCTGAGCTGCTGGTGGTCTACGGCGGCATGAACCCCGCGGTGGTGCTGTACCCCAACGTGGATGGCGTGCTGAAGATCGACCAGGGTGTCACCCTGCCGGCGGTGCCGGGCAAGGTGCAGGCGGCGGCAGCCATCAGCGCGGGCGGCGACGCTACCCGCGAGATCGCGGTGATGACCGAGCGCGGCGTGTTCCTGCTCGAGCGCAGCGGCGCCGTCTGGAGCGCCGCCACCGAGCCGGCGATTCACCTCGGTGAGCTCGACGCGCTGCGCGTGGAGCGCGGCTTCCTGGCGGCGGGTGACCTGACCGGCGATGGCCTGGAGGATCTGGTGGTGGTGCAAGATCAGCTGGTCGACATCTGGTCGGGTGTGAGCACCCGTGATCAGGTGGTGGCGCAGTGAGGGCCGTGAGCCGCAGCCGCGGCGGGGCGCTGCTGGTGCTGTGGGGCGCGCTGGTGCTGGGCGCGCGCGGCGTCGGCGCCGGCCCGCTGGAGGACGCCAAGACCTACTTCGAGGCCGGCAGCCAGGCCTACGAGGCCGGCGACTACCTGACCGCGATCCGCTCGCTGGAGGAGTCGTACCGGCTGGCGCCCAAGCCGCCCATCGCGTTCTCGCTGGCGCAGGCCTATCGCAAGCAGTACGTGGTCGATCAGAAGCTGCCGCTGCTGAGCCGGGCGGTCGAGCTGTATCGCAAGTACATCGAGGACGTGAAGCAGGGCGGGCGACGCGAGGACGCGGTGCAGCACCTGTCGACGCTGCAGCCCGAGCTGACCCGGCTCGAGAGCGCTGGCGGGGTCTCCAGCGGACCGGTGGAGCAGCCGCGCAAGACGCAGCTCATGGTGCTGTCGCTGACCAAGGGGTCGCAGGCGTCGATCGGCGGCGGCGAGCTGGGGCGGGTGCCGCTGACGCGCGAGGTCCCGGCCGGCGAGCACAAGATCCACGTCGAGGCGCCCGGCTATTTCGCGCAGGATCTGGACGGCGTCGCGCTGGACGGCCAGCTGGTCGTGGTCAAGGTCGACTTGAAGCCGCAGCCGGCGCTGCTGCGCGTGCGCGCCAAGTCGGGCGCGGACATCAGCCTGGACGGGCGCCTGGTGGGGTCGACGCCGCTGCGTCAGCCGGTGCAGGCCGCGGCGGGCAAGCACTTCCTGGCGGTGACCATGCGCGGGCACCATCCCTTCACGCGCGAGCTGACGGTGGAGCGCGGTCGCGAGCTGGCGGTGGACGCCTCGCTGTCGCGCACCTCGCAGCGGCGGGCGTCGTTCTGGGTGCTGGGCGGCGCGGGCCTCTTGCTGCTGGGCGGCGGCGTGACCACCACGCTGGCGTTGACCGCGCAGGGCAGCGCCGAGGATCTGCTCGACAAGCGCGACACCGTCGGCCTGACCGCGGGCGAGCTGCGCGACTACAACCACAAGATCGAGCGTCGCGACAACATGGTGACCGCGTCGTACCTGCTGTACGGCAGCGCCGCGGTCGCCGGCGTGACCGGGATCCTGCTGTACCTGATGGACACCCCGCGGGTGCAGGCGCCCATCGAGCCGATGCTGGCGCCGTCGACCATCGGCGCGCGGATCTCTCGCCGCTTTTGAGCTAGCTCTGCCCGGTCAGGAAGCCGGTCATCTTGTCGAACAGGTGGCCGGGGTTCAGGGCGCGGGTCTGCGGGGCGTTGCGCGCGGCGAGGCCGACGCGCAGCATCCAGGCGCGCTCTTCGGGCGACATCGGGCCCTGGTCGAGCACGGTCAGGGCCTCGTCGAGCTGGCTGCCGCCGGCGGGGCCCGACAGCACCAGGTCGACATCCGGATGTGACAGCGCGAAGCGATAGCAGTCGGACGCGCGCGGCGTGCGCTCGCCGGGCGGGGTCAGCTTGGGATCCAGCAGGGTGCCCCAGCGCGTCGCGGTGTAGGCCACCACGCCGGGGCGCGGGCGCGGCAGCAGCGGGAAGACGTCCTTCTCGGCGCCGGGATGGCCGGCGTTGTAACGCACCATGAGTGAGTCGATCAGCGGGTGGCGCGCGATGCGCTCGAAGCTGGGGCGGTTGTGGCACGACACCATGACGTGGCGGGCCAGGCCGGCTTCGACCAGCGCCTGCGCGGCGTCCATGATCGCGGGCGGTGGCACGTCGTTCCACCAGCCCAGCAGCAGCACGTCGGTGTAGTCGAGGCCCAGCGGGCGCAGCGCGACCTCGACCGAGGCGCGCATCAGCGCGGCCACGCGGGTGTAGGTCTGGATCACGGTGACCATGCCGGCGCGCTCGCGCCTGGCGATGTGGCGCAGCGCTCGGCCGAACATGGGGCGCCGGATCGAACCCCAGTAGAAGTAGTTCACGCCGGAGTCGAACGCTCGTTCGACTTCGCGGGTGGACAGGCCGAAAGACGAGCCCAGGCCGAGGCGGCTGACCTGCAAGCCCGTGGAACCCAGCGAGACCCGGTCGCGAAAGGTCGTCACGCGTTCAGTGTGCCAGATCAGACGTGCGGCGGGGGCGCGCGTTCATTTCCAAGGTTCGCCATCTCGCCGCGGCAGGCGCGCTATGCCGTGGCTGTGAACGCCGCCGAGCTGCTGCACGAACTCTACGACTACAGCATGCTCAGCATGCGGCGGGAGGCGCTGGGGCCGGCCATGAGCGCCTATGACCTGGAGTCGCTGGGCCACCTGGAGCGCCTGTTTCACGCCCCACCCAGCCCCGGCGCGCCGCAGTTCCAGCGCCGCAAGTTCCGCCGCTTCGACGTCTGGATCCCGGCCGTGCTCGAGGACGCCGGCTTCCTGCGCGACGTCCTCATCACCCGCATCGGCGCCGGCGGGCTGACCCTGATGCCGGCCGGCCACCTCGAGATCGGCGACACCGCCCAGCTGCGCATCGTGGAGCCGCTGACGCAGCGACACTACCGGCTCAACGTGCGCGCGGTGTGGCGCCCGCATGTGGCGCAGACCGCCTCGATCGGCTGCAGCTTCGTCACCGTCGACAGCCGGTCGCCGTTTCGCCCCGACCCGCCGGTGCGGCTGCTGACCCAGCGTCCGCGCTGACGAAGCTGCTACCATCTGCGGGTGACCGAGGTCGTCAGGCAGGTGGTTCGTCGGCCAGCGCAGCGCTGCTTCGAGGCCTTCTGTGACACCCGGCGGCTGCGCTCGTGGGTGCCCGGCCTGCGCAAGGCGCGGCTGGTGCGCGCGAATGACGACGGCCTGCCGCTCGAGGTGCTGTTCGAGTTCGGCGCCGCGCTGACCTACTCGCTCAAGTACTCGTACCAGGTCGCGCAGCGCCTGGTGGCGTGGGCGCCGTCGAGCGGGGCGCCGTCAGCGGTGCGCGGCTTCGCCTCGTTCGCCGAGCACCCCGACGGCTGCGAGATGTCGTACTCCATCGAGGCCGGCGAGGGCCGCAGCCCCGACGAACGCGCGCTGTCCGACGCCCGCAGCGCCGCCGAGGCCTTCGCGCGCTGGATCGAGCGCGGCCCGCGCTGAGAGGAGCAGTCAGCGCGGGCGGGGCAGCAGATCACTGACGCCCAGCACGATGTCCACGAAGGCGGCCGGAGCCACGGTGTCACCCGCGCGTCGGGTCTCCAGCCGGCGATAGCCGTCGGACGCAGGCTCGGTGTGGACCTCGATGGCGCACGTCGTGAGGTCACACAGCCAGTACTCGGGGATCCCCGCCGCCGCATAGAGTCGACCTTTGAGCGTCCGGTCCCGGTGCTGGGAGGTCTCGGCGACCTCGATGACCAGCAGGGCATGGCCGGGGTGGTCCTCCGAGTAGTCGCCAGGGACGACGACCGCGAAGTCGGGCTCGGGCTCGGACTCGGCCGAGACCGCGAGCGGCAGCTGGACCCGAACCTCGGCGCGTCCGGCCAGCGCCAGGACCAGACGCTGAGTGAGGCGCTGGATCGTTTGCGCGTGACGCGCACCTTGCGGACTCACGGCGACCAGGACCCCCGCCAGCAACTCGACATGCTCGTTGTCGAAGGCACCCAGCGCAACCAGCCGGTCGTACTCCGACCGCTTGAGCGGTCGCAGCGTCTCGCCGGCCAGGACCACATCGGGTGCGATGCTCGACACGCCTGCAAGGATAGCACGCGACAGGTTGCCGGCCCGTCACGCCGCCAGGATGAGGTTGGAGTCGCCGAACTCGTGCACCAGGTAGCCGGCGGCGCTGGCGTGGGCGTAGGCGCGGCCGAGCAGATCGCGGGCGGCGAAGGCGGACAGGAGCTCGAGGTGGCTGGAGCCGGCCTCGTGCATGCCGGTGAGGATGCCGTCGACGACGTGCAGCTGCGAGCGCGGGCCCAGCCGCAGGTCGGTCACGCCGGAGCCGGCGCGCAAGGCGCCGTGGGTCGCGAAGTTGCCTTCGAGGGCGCGCACCACGGTGGTGCCGACCGCGACCACGCGGCCGCCGCGTGCGCGGGCGTGCGTGATGGCGGCGATGGTGGCGGCGGGCAGGTCGTAGCGTTCGGGCAGGGGCAGCGCCGCGTCGATGGCGGGATCGCCGGTGGAGGACAGGCCGGCGGCGTGGGTCAGGGTGGCGAGCTCGATGCCGCGACGGCGCGCGGCCAGCAGGGTGTCCCAGGCCAGCGGTCGGCCGGCGGACGGCATCTCGGCGGCCCACGGACGCGCCGCGAAGCCGGACTGCACGTGCCACAGCGCGAGCGGACGTTCGAGGTAGGCGTACTGGACGGGGCGGCCGGCGCGATAGAGGGCGGACCACAGGGCGGCGCCGCGCTGGTCGAAGCGTACCGTGAGCAGGCGCGGTGATAGCGGCGAGATCGCGGTCACCGTGGCGGCGAGCCCGTGCAGGGTCAGGACGTCGCCCGTCGCGACCGGCGGCGGCGTGGGGCGATGCTCGGTCGGCGTGCGCCAGTCGCCGGCACCCATCAGCACCGCGCGAAGCTCGTGCTCGTTGACCACTGGCGTGCCTCCGAGCAAGCGCAGCTCGATGTCCGCCCCGCTCGCGGTGTGGCCGGGCAGCGAGGCCGGCAGCGTCGCGGCGTCGTTCAGCACCAGCAGATCGCCGGCGCGCAGCAGCCCGGGCAGCTCGCCCACGGTGGCGTCGCGCACGGTGCCGCGCACGGGATCGATCGACAGCAGCCGCTCGCAGGGCGCACATGCGCGAGGCCAGGTCGCCGACCTCACGACGCCCTCCTGAGCGCGCCGATCTCGGCCGCGATGACCCGTGCGCCGCCGGGTGCCAGCGCGGCGTCCTCGATGGCCGCAAGCACGCGCTCGGCGACGTCCTCGGGGCGCGCCAGCGTGGCCGGATCGGCCTCGGGCATGGCCTCGGCGTGCATGCGGGTGTCCATCTCGCCGGGGTCGATGGCGAACACGCGCACGCCGGAGCCCTCCAGCTCGGCGGCGAAGCTGCGCGCCAGGTGGTCGAACGCCGCCTTGGACACCCCGTAGGCGCCCCAGCGCGGATAGGCGCTGACCGCGGCGTCCGAGCTGACGTGCACGATGACGCCGCTGCCGCGCATCAGCATCGGCCCGGCCAGCACCTTGGACAGCCGGAACGGGCCGACCAGGTTGACCGCCAGCACGCGCTCGAGATCCTCGCACGCGGTGTCCATCAAGAGGCCCAGCGGGGTCGGCCCCAGCCAGCTGGCGTTGTGCACCACGATGTCGATCGGCCCCGCCAGCGCCGCCGCCGCGCCGGTGATGGCGTGCACCGCCTCCTTGTCGCCGACGTCCGCGGGTAGCGCGAACGCGGTGCCGCCAGCGACGCGGAGCTCGGCCACCAGCTGCAGCAGCGGCGCGGCCTCGCGCGCCACCGCGACCACGCGCGCCCCACGCGCCGCCGCCGCCCGTGCCAGCGCCGCCCCCAGGCCGCGGCTGGCCCCCGTGATCAGCATCGTCTTGCCCTCGATCGACTCCATGGCCGTCCTCCGTCCTTGCATGGCTCCTACGATGACCCACCCCGCCGAAGCATTGGCCAGATTGCCAACGGATTGGCACAATGCCATCGTGTCGTCATGGCCTCCATCCCCGTCGGTGATGCCCTGGCACGCAACCTGGGCGCCAACCTCAAGCAGCTGCGCGATCAGCGCGGCCTGACCCAGCAAGCGCTGGCCCGTCTGGCCGAGCTGCCGCGCGCGACCTGGCAGAACCTGGAGTCGGGCAGCGCCAACCCC
>Ga0154020_10001771_pt1 | contig 26509 bp, 28 predicted proteins | sample Klosneuvirus_201_FD_109709 | JGI IMG/M metagenome (GOLD analysis project Ga0154020, IMG submission 109709) | Active sludge microbial communities from wastewater, Klosterneuburg, Austria - Klosneuvirus_20160825_MG | ecosystem: Engineered > WWTP > Aerobic digester > Activated sludge | place...
AACCCCGCTTCATCGGTGCTGGTCAAGCGCGGCGAACGCACGCGCTTTGATCTTTACGATCAGCGCCCGGGCACGGCGCGCATTTACGGCCGCGTGCGCGTTGACGGCCAACCTTACGCCAGCAAGGGTCTGGTGATGTACGGCCAGGGCCGGCGCGGCACAGCCGTGAACCAGACAACGACCGACGACCAGGGCAACTACGAATTCCGCAGCGTGCCCCTGGGTACGTACCAGATCGCGCAAAAGCTCGAGGGCATTCCGCTGCCGTTTCCCAACCTGGTGCGCAAAACCATCCGCGTGGACAAAGCCGAGGCCATTGAGTTCAACATTGATTACGTGACGGTCACGATCAGCGGCACGGTCAGCCTCGATGGCGGCGGCGTGCCCGAGGGCACGGTGCGCGTGTGGGTCAACCCGGTCAACGCGCAGAATGAAGACGGCTCGCCCGCCGAGACCGACCAGCAACTCAGCCCCATTGAGGAAATCGTAGCCACGCGCGCCGACTGCGACCCGAAAACCGGCAACTTCGAGATCAAGGGCCTGAGCCCCGGCGCCTACAAACTCACGGTGCGCAGCGACAAGTACGGCATGCTCACCAAGCCCTATCTCAACGTTCAAGCCAACGTGGCCGGCCTTTCACTGGTGCTTCCGCGCGACGGCGCGACGCTTCACGGGCTCGCAAAGGGCCTCGAAAACGCCAAGGCTGGTTTTCCACCCAACACGATTCTGGGCGTCGTCACGCTAGAAGACCCCAAGGGCGGCCAACTCACTTTGGGCGAAAACGGCGTGGTGAACCTGTTCGAGAAGAAGGAATTTGACATCAAGAATCTGCCGCCCGGCACCTACAACGTCATCCTCTCGATCACGAATTACGCACCCACACGCATTAACAACGTCGTGTTTGAAACGGGCCGCGTCACCAATGTCGAATTCAACGTGATCTCCAGCGGCAGCGCCAAGATCATCGTGACCAACACCGACTTGAACATCGACGAAGCCTACCAGCTCACCTACGAAATCAAGGACAGCAAGGGCGCCACCTACAAGAAGCCGTTTACGTTCCTCGATTTCTTCAACCCCGACGGCAGCATGGCGCAAAGTGCCACGGAAAACGCGTTCACGATCAAAGACCTGCCGCAGGACACTTACACGATCTACTTCAAGCACCCGGAATACGAAGACGCCTCTGCCACTTTCACGGTCATCACGGGCCAGACGGTCGATGTGCCGGTCACTCTGAAGAAGAAGTAAATTTGGAACGCGCGCTGATACAATCCGCGCCATGATGCGCGCGATTCCACTTTTGCTCCTGTTGTTCCTCTCGGCCTGCTCCACTTCACAGGCACGCGATTCGATTTCGCCTGGGCCGCGCAACGGCGGGTCACCTGAGGCGGCCGCGGAGTCGCTTGAGCAGATGCTCGCGCGCGACAACTTCGACCTGCCGCGCGCGCTTTTGTTGTTTGGTCGCGAACACGAAGCCGAGTTCTTTGGCCAGGGTGCTGAGCTGCCTGACATCGAGGCGTGGACAAGCCGTTTCGAGCGCTACACCTATGAACTCAAACGCGAACTCCTGCGCGACACTTCACCGCGCCAGCGCATGCTCACGCTCATTGAGTTTGTGCATGGCAAACTGGGCCTGCGCTTTGACGCCGACGACCCGCACGGCCACAGCGCTGAAAACCTGTTCTTCGACCGCATAATCAACCGCAAGCGCGGCTACTGCGTGACGCTCAGCCTCGCCTACATTGTGTTTGGCCAGGCGGCGGGGCTGAATGTGGCGGGCGTGCGCATTCCCGGGCATTTCGCGGTGATGTTTGTGGATGGCGATGGGCCGGAAAAAGTGCAGGCGCTGATTGAGAGCACCGCAGGCGGCGCGCAGCTCGATGAACTGGAAGTGTGGTCCAAGCACCGCTTCTCGGTTCAGAGTGTTGAGAACGGCTGCTACCTCACACCCCTGACCGACAAACAAGTCATGGGTGTGCTCTACAACAATCTTGCCGGCCTAGGCCACCTTGCCGGCAACAGCAACCTCGCTTTGCGACGCTACAACTACGCGCTCGAACTCATGCCCAACAACCCCGAGGCGCTTTACAACCGCGCGCTGATCCAGCGCGGCCTTGAAATGCCGCAGCCCGCATTGAAAGACTTGAACGAGGCAATCCGGCTCGATCCGAACTTCACACTCGCGTTCGTCGCGCGCGCGGGCCTGTTGTTTGAAGCAGGCGAAACAGAATCCGGCAAGCGCGACCTCGCCGTCGCCCTGCGCCAGCGCCCCGAGTGGCCGCAGCCGCACATGCTCGACGGCACGCTCGCGGCCAAAGAAGGCCGCTTCGAGGACGCCCTAGCCGCGTTCGAGCGTGCGCTCGAGCGCGATCCCGCCAACAAAGATGCGCACGCAGCGTTGGCGCAGGTGTTGCGCAAGCTTGGGCAAGAGGAGAAAGCACGTGAGCACGAACGCAAAGCGCGCTAAGTCAACCACACAAGCCGTCGAGCCCGATCTGCGTATCCTCGATACGCTCGGCATGTGGCTGGCGACGTCAGCGATGATTCACGACATCACTGAAGATCACGTCGTGCAAACACTGCCCGCATCGCGCCTGATGCTTGAGGTGCAGGCCCTTTGCGAAGACCAGGAACCGGGACAGTCCTTCCTCGTGGGGGTGCTTACTGAGCCCCATGATGGCGTACAGCTTGCGCGGCTTCGTTACGCACTGCCAGACGGGCGCACGCCGGTGATTTTCGCGCCCAGCACTGCGCCGCAGGCCTTTGAACTTTGCGCGCTGGGCTTGCATGTTCTGGCGGCGTTGCGAGCGCCGGTATTCATTTCGCTCGAAGCCGAGCTGGCGAAGTTCGGCGACCTGAAACCACCGGCCGGCCTGCCGAGCGCCCGCTCGCTCAAGCTACTGCGGAAGTTTGACACCAAACTCGCGGGCGACGAAATTGCTGATGCGCGCCACTTCGACAAGCTGGTGCGTGAAAACACCGACGCGCTCTCACGCAGCAGCCTCGACAAACAGCCCAAGAGTGAGGTCGGCACCGATTGGCTGGTCATCAGTTATGGCTGTACCGCACACGCGGCGCAGGAAGCCGTGGATGCCGCGCGCGAGAAGGGGTTGGGCGTCGATCATCTGGTGCTGCAAACGCTTTCCCCGCTACCCGAGCGAGTCATCGCAAGCGCGGCCATGGGCAAGAAATTCATCGTGGTGCCGGAGCGCAATCTGGGGCAGTTGCACCCGGAGATTCAGCGCCTGTGCCCGAGCCTGCCCTGTGTGCTGGTCTCCAATGCAACAGCACCTGTGCGTACTGAACAGGTGCTGCAGGCGCTGCTGAAATTCCCGCGTTGCTGTTGATTACTCGGCCAGCGCGAATTCCTTGAACGTGTATTTTGAATCCTTGAGAGCCGCTTTCAGCGCGTCTTCACTGAGCGTTTTGCCGGCCTTGAGTGTGACCGTGGCGATGTTCGTTTCGACGTCGATAGCAACGGTTTCAACGCCATCGATAGCTTTGAGCAATTTCGTGGCCGCCTCGACAGAATCTTTGTCAGCGAGGCCTTCAAGCTTGAGCGTGTAGGATGCCTTCACGGGCATCGGGGGCGGGCATCAGCCCCTTCACAACAGTTGCGGCTCGTAAGTGCGAGAATGTGCGGCAGCGATCAGCGGAAGCGCAAAGCCCAGCGAGAGGGCGAAAAGCGCGATGGCGGTAATCAGGCGGTCCATAGTGACTCCCTTCAATGATGGAACGCGCTCTGCGACCTCGGGTTCCAGAAAAAGGCAGGGCGGGCAAGCGCCCTGCCTTCCTTTGGGCGACATCAACCTTTCTTGCCGAAGGCAGTAACTGTGAATCCCGCGTCCGCAATCGCTTTCTCAACGGTGTCTTTGCCCAGTTCCTTGCCGGGTTTCATCGACACTGACGCGACCTTCTTGTCGAAATTTACATCCACTTTGTCCACGCCATCCAGGCGTGAGAGGGTCTCTTTGACCTTCTTCACTCACTTAATGCCTCAGCTCATGCCGTCAATGGTGACGTCATAGGCAACAGCGGTGGCGTTCGCACAAGGCGAGCATTTCTTGGCATCGCCACCAGGCGAGCACTTGTTGGCCTCGCCATTGGCGGCCTGCGACTGGCAGCCAACAGCGGCAACGGATGCCGCCAAAACTACTGCCGCTGCAATCCACTTCACATAACTCATGGGTTCCTCCACAAAAGTGAAAAAGGGGGTTAGCGACGGCACAACAGGCCGCGCGGCGGAATGATTCCAAACTTATCGGAAATTCAGGTGGCGCCCTGGCCGCGCGCCATAGGTCTTATTGAGCAAGTTCGCAGCTTTGGAAATGGGCGCCTTGCTCGACCGCCAGAGACTTGAGGTCGCGCACCAACTGCGCGAAATCGCCCGTGTGGACAACGGCAAAGATACCCGGTTCAACTTCCCATACTCGGTGAACGCCTGCCAGGCGCGCGATCAACTGATCAAAGCCTGGTCAGCCTTCTCCTCACGAGTCATAGGGCAACACAACGCGGTACTCGTGCGCCGCCGCCGAGGAGTCCTGAACGGACTCGGGCTGAACAGCACAGGCAGAGAGCAGCGACAGGAGCAGAATAATGAACGCTTTGCTCATCGGGCTTCATCATTACAGGAAAAAACAAGGGGCGCCCTTGGGCGCCCCTTCAGGAGGATGCTACTTGCCCTCGCCTTCCTTCTTCTCTTCTTCCTTCTTTTCCTCTTCGCCTTCCTTCTTGAAGGAGCGGACTTCGTAGTTCGAGTCCTCGAAGGCCTTGACGACCTTTTCCTTGTCGAGGGTCTTGCCTTCCTTCATCGTTACCGTGGCTTCCTGCTTTTTCTTGTCCCACTTTGCTTTTTCCACGCCATCCAGGCTGGAGAGGGTCTTGACGACCGCCGGTCCTCAGCCCGCTCACGTCGCGCCGTCAATGCCAACAATGTAAACCGTGGGTGCTGCCTTGGCCGGCTCTTCAACCTTCTTTTCGTCGCCCTTCGCTTCCTGCGCCTGGATCAGGGTACCGGTCAAACCGGCCCCGAGCAGGAGCGCCGCGGCGAACATCGCGAAACTGCGCATGTGCATCCTCCTGGTCAATTGAAGTTTAACAACTCTCTGGATCAAACCCGGCTGACTGCGCCGGTATTCCCACTCACTGCAATGTTTCTACACCGAACTATTCCTGACGCAACATGGCGCGACCTTGGCCGCGTCCTTTGCGCTCATGTTTAACCTTCCTTCTTTTCGCCGTCCTTCTTCTCTTCTTTCTTGGGCTCGAATTTCACGACTGAGGTGGTCTTGTATTCAGTGTCTTCGAACGACTTCTCGACGGTGGCCTTTTCAAGTGTCTTGCCTTCCTTCATGGTCACCCAGGCTTTGCCCTTTTCCACGTCAACCTTCACGCTCTCGACGCCCTCGATCTTTTTGAGGCGTTTCTCAACGGCCTTGATGCAGTTCTTGCAGCACATGCCCTCGATGCTGACTTCAAACACATTGGCGGCCTTGTCGCACTTCTCGTCTTCACAGCACCCGGGAGGGCAAACACCGCCTGGGCACTCGCCCTCGGGGCAGCACTGTGCAAACGCAGGTACTGAAAAGAAGGCGAGCAGCAAGAACAAGGCTGGCATCAGAAGCTTCATGGGTATCTCCGTGGATGGCGAGGCTTTGCCCCGCGTTCGTTAACTACGTTTAAGTGTTCGCTTTCCTCACTGTTTTACATTGTGTTTTGCTTTCAGCGCGTTCCAGTCGCCATTTCGGTCCTCTTCAAAGGCAAACAACTCATAGCCGAAGTCGTCGGCGACCAGTTTGGCAATCTTGTCACGCTCAAGCCGCGATTCAGGGCCGCCCCGCAAGTACAGCTTGAACTCTTCAATGACGGTGAAGGCATCGATAATCCCAGACTGGGACTTGAGGGCGTCAACGACGCCCGTTGTTCAGCCCCCTCAATCGATGCCATTGAGGCCGAGCACGAAAATCACGTCCTTGCCGGTAGTTCTGGGTGGCTCGGGCGTTGGTTCTGGCTCGGGTTCCGCTTCAGGGCTTTCGCCTCCGCCGCGCAGATGCACGGGTCGAAAATCATCGACCGTGAGCTGGCACCCGACGCTGAGAATCGCGCCCGCCAGAATCAACGCCATGACCGCCAGCAAACGCATACCCACCTCAAATCAAGTAGCTGAACATCAGCATGCCCTGAATGTCGTGATAAAACTGCCTGCCGTACACGAAGCGGTAAACCGGGATGTTTATTCCCCATTTCACCTCAACGCGATTCGTGACGTTGACCTGGAAACCCAGCGCCAGGTGAAACACAAAACCGCCGCTGTTTTCGTCGCGATCTCCGTTGAGCACGCCCTGCGCGGCCGCCTTGAAATCGGCCTCGACGAGCATGATCATGTCGAGATCCCTGTAATCCGTAAGCTCCCAGAATCGGTAAGCGTAGGCGAGATGCGTCTGGAACTCGGGGCCTGCACCGCTCCCATCCAGTTGAGTGCTTCCGCGACCCGCAAAGTCCGCCCATAAATAATGGCGCGTCGTACTGGTGGAAGCGCTCAGACCCCAGGTAAAGGTCCAGTTGTCATCGAACTCGGTCTCATCGGGCATGCCTTGACGGCGCGTGGCTGTGGGAATCTCGATATCGGCGAACCACGAGGCTTTGGAAGATCCGCCGCCAAACACGTTTTGCACGAAGCGATAAGCGCCCCCCACGCGAAACTTTGCGGCACCGGAGTACCATTCAACGCCATCCTTGGTTTCTTCGCGCATGTAGTAGTAAGGCGTCTTGACGCGAAGAGCAAAATCGCGCGAAAACCCATAGGTCATACCCGGAGTAATCATGTGCATGAACACGCGGCGATTGCGCGGGTTTTCGTCGCGATTGTTGCCGCTCAAGAAGTGACTGCCGGCCTCGAATTCCTGCTCGAGCTCGACCTCCATGCCTGCCTTCCAGATCGTTCGCGGCCCCAGACCAAACATCGTTTCATGCGCGCTTGCTGCGCTTGCTGTTAACACCACCAAGAACACCAGTGCCGAAGCGCGCAATGCCATTACTTCCCTTTCCTCTTGCGCGGCTTCTCACCCACCTCCAGCCCCCTAATTATCGCGCAACAGTCGGTGCCGCGCTGATCGTTGGCGCAGACCTCCGTGAGAGCTTTGAGGTGATCACGCATTTCAGTAAGCATGACGATCTTGCGTTCAATTTCGCCCACTTTGCGCCGGGCCATCTCACAGACGTCTTCGCAGGTGGCAATCTCGGAATCGCGCAGGAAGAGCAAGTCGTGGATTTCACGCAGCGTGAAACCAACGTCTTTCGCGTGCTGAATGAACCGAAGCCGCGCTACGTCGGAGTCATCGAACAGGCGGTGTCCACCCGCGGTGCGCTCAGGCTTGGGCATGAGGCCCTCGCGCTCATAAAAGCGCACTGTTTCAATATTGATGCCAGTGGTCTTGGCCAGCTTTCCAACGGTCATGGTGGACATGGTCGCTTCCATAAAGGCAGGATAGAGCTGTAGTTTACTACGGATTCAATCCGAAAAGGGTCAACTAAAATGCTGGATTTAGGCGCCCGAAGGGACTTGCGTTCTAACGAGCAGCCAAGGGAAGGCGCGGAGCGCCTTTTTTGAACGCAGGTTCGGCTCGCCATACGAAGCAAGCCGCAGGCGGCGGGGGCCGCCTGCGGCTTGCGAAGTATGGTGGTCAGGACTGGACTTGAACCAGCGACCCGCGCATTTTCAATGCGCTGCTCTACCAACTGAGCTACCTGACCCAATGCCGCGCCTTTTCAAGCGCGGCGCGAAAAGGTAGCAGCATTCGGGACTACGTCAACGACCGGCTCGCGTTAGAATGATCGCCCTTGAGGAGGCACCGTGAAACTCTCCGACATCGTCATCACCCATGCGCTGCGCACTCCCATCGGAAAATTCCAGGGCGCGCTGGGCTCGCTTACGGCCGTGCAACTGGGCACTCATGCAGTCGAGGCCTTGCTCAAACAATCGGCCATCGACAAGAATCTCGTTGGCCAGGTGGTCATGGGCCATGGCCGACAGGCGGGCAACGGACCTAACTCGGCGCGGCAAGTCGCAATTCGCGCAGGAGTGCCGGAATCCTGTGTCGCGTACACCATCAACATGGCTTGCGCTTCGGGCCTCAAGGCGATCGTGCTTGCGGCCCAGGCGATTGCCGGCGGCGAGTGCGAAGCCGCGATTGCCGGCGGCATGGAGAGCATGACCAACGTGCCCTTCATGCTCACGTCCGACGCGCGCGCGGGCTGGCGCATGGGCCACCACGAGGTCACCGACCTCATGTACAAAGACGGTTTCCATTGCCCGCTGGCCGATCAGCTCATGGGCCGCACCGCTGAAACTCTGCGCATCCAGTACAACATCAGCCGCGCCGAGCAGGACGAATTCGCCGCTTGGTCGCACAATAAGGCTGAAGCCGCGCTCAAGGCGGGCAAGTTCACGGATGAGATTGCTCCGATCACGATCAAGGACCGCAAGGGCGACATCGTCATCGACAAAGATGAAGGTGTGCGCGAAGGCTGCACGCCCGAGCAAATGGGCAAGCTCAAGCCGGTGTTCATGGAAGACGGCACGGTGCACCCGGGCAACGCCTCTGGCATCACAGACGGCGGCAGCGCCGTTTTGCTCATGAACGCCGAGAAAGCCGCGGCACTCGGCTACAAGCCGCTGGCGCGGCTGGAGGGTTTTGCTTTCGCCGGCGTCGATCCCAGGGTGATGGGCATCGGCCCGGTGCCCGCCACGCGCGCGTTGAACAAGCAGCTCGGCATTGACATGAACGCCTATGATCTCGTGGAACTAAACGAGGCCTTTGCCGCGCAGGTGCTGGCCTGCGATCGCGAGCTGCATATCGCGCGCGAGAAGCTCAACGTCAATGGCGGTGCGATTGCCCTGGGGCACCCGATTGGCAACACCGGCGCGCGCATAGTGACCACGCTGGTGCACGAGTTGAAACGGCGCAGCGCCAAACGCGGCTTGGCCACGCTTTGTGTCAGCGGCGGACTGGGAGCCTCGCTGGCGCTTTCGCGTTGACGCTTCGTACAATTGCCGGGCGCGCCACAGTTGGGGAAATCTATGGCGGTCAAACTCAGTCGAAAGAGCGGGCAGTTCGCGCTGCTGCTGGCCGACGTGAAATGGCTGGACGTAACCGGACTTGCGCCCAAATTGGCGGCCGCGCTGCGCGTCACGAAATCGGACGCGGTGCGTGCGCTACGCCAGCAAAAGGGAATTCTGGTTGAGGGCGTGAGCCACGAACAGGCCCAAGCTGCGTGCGCGGCCTTGAAGGCAGAAGGCATTGAAGCCAAGGCCGTAGCCGACGCCGATGTTCCCGCGCTGCCCAAAGCGCTTGAAGTGTCGCTGATCCGCATTGGCGAGCACGCCTTTGAAACACCCAGCCTGGTCGGTGCCGGCCTGCCGCAGATATGGCCCTGGGAAGACCTGTTGCTGGCATGCGGCGGAATCGTGCTGGATGCTTCAGCGCAGATCGAAAAGCTTGCCAGTACCCTGGAACGCGGCAACAACGAAGATGCCGATGTACGCAAAGCCCACGCCCAACGCCAGCTTGAGCGCGCCCGCGAGCGCGTCTTTCCGCTGAGCGCGGAAGTGGGCCGCGCCGAACCCGAGCTATTTGATGCGCTTTCGGCAGCAACTCGTGCCGGGAAGGGCAAGGTCGAAAAGCCTGCCGAAGTGGGAGAATTCGGCAATCTGCGCACTATGCTTGACCTGGTTTTTCGCCATCCCTTTGAACGTTTGCGCATCACGGCCCGCACGCGCTTTCAAGATCTTCCGCGCAGCGTGCACCCTGCCAAGCAACTGCACCTGATTGCCGCAGCGGCGACACCTAAAATAAGCAAAGGCGCCAGCCAGTCATTCCTTGACTTGGCCGCAGCCACGGACAGCAGCAGTTACATTTTCGAGGACCTGGCCCAGTTTGACGATTATTGCCGCTGGTGTTTTCTGCGTAACGCAACCTAGCCGGCAATTCCTTCAACGCGGAGCAGGCTGCTGCGTTAAACAGGCGCACTCATAAAGGACTCATGTGAAGCTCATCGCGCTGCTGTTCACATTACTGTTCACTCTTGCGGCTTGTTCAACAGCCACCGCTATAGACGAAAGCACACAGACCCCGCCAGCGGAGCGGCAGTCTCAGCTCACGGCCATGTTCGACCGCCTTTCGGGAGACGAAGCAAGTGCGAAGAAAGCCGCAGCACAAGCCGCGCGTCTGAAAGAGATCGACCGCCGTTTTCTCGCAAGCCTGTGGGGCACGCGCTCAAGTGCACCGCAGGCCGCGATGCGCCTTGGCGACGCCCTTGCGGAAGCCGGGTCGCACGAAGAAGCGTTTGCCTGGTATCTGCGAACGTTCAGGGCGCTGCCCGCCAACGACGCGCGTCGCCCCTATGTAAGGTACGAAATGGCGCGAGCCTGCCTTGCGATGGGAAAGCCCGGCGACGCGATCAACCTGCTGGCCAATCGTCTTGACCCGGCACCGCTGCCGGATGCTTTGCAAGCCAAGTACGATGCACTCCTGGAAGCCGCCGCCAAGGCCAGCCGGTAGCGAATCTCGATTTTAGATTGCCGAACATCTCCCGCTGGGACATGCTCCTCGCATGCGCCAATCCATGGGCGAAACGCTGTTGATGCTTGCGCGCCAGCTTGCGCTTGTGGCTTTGCGCGAGGACATCGGGCCCGGCGACATCACCGGCCAGGCCCTGCTTTCGGTCTCTAAACCGGCCACCGCAGAAATCCGCTTCAAGCAAGATGGCGTGCTCGCGTGCGTAGAATGGGCCGGCGTTGTGTTCGCAGAGTTGGACAAACAAGCGCGGGTGGAAGTTCTGGCGCGCGACGGAGACAAGCTACGCGCGGGAACGGTCGCAGCCCGCGTTCACGGTTCACAACAGGCCCTGGTTGCCGGCGAGCGCACCACGCTCAACCTGATCCAACGCATGTGCGGCATTGCCACTCTGACGGCCCGCATGGTGGCTGCGTGCGAGGGCACCCGAGCGATGGTGCTGGACACACGCAAAACCACGCCCGGCCTGAGGGCATTCGAAAAGTACGCAGTGACATGCGGCGGAGGCGTCAACCACCGAATGGGCCTGTACGACGAGGCCATGATCAAAGAGAACCACCTCTACCTCAGCGGCATGGAGTTGGGTGAAGCGATCGCGAGAATCAGGAAGTCCAAGCCTGCCGCGTTCCTTACGGCCGAGGCTGAATCAGTGAGTCAGGCCCGTCTTGCGATGGAAGCGGGCGCCAATGTTGTGCTGCTGGATGATTTCACGGTCGAGGAGATTCGGCAGGCCGTCGAGCTACGCAACTCGCACACTGAGTTTTCGCGCGTGCAGCTTGAAATTTCCGGTGGCGTCAACCTGAGCAATATTGAAAGCTACGCGAAAACCGGAGTCGAACGCATCAGCATAGGTTCGATTACCCATAGTGCGCCGGCCCTGGACATTTCAATGAAGGTCATGCACGCGCAGTGATTCTCCACAACCTCCACAGCGTCATCTTTGTCAGAAAGCGCGCTCACGCCCATGGGGCCACAAACAGCGTCTTTGCGTAACCACTGGGAGATATGTGCGTTTTTCGTACGTTGGGACATATTTCTCCGACACAACTACTGCAATACATATTACACAGACAGCATCATGTTGTAACCATGACCTATTAGAAATCATTTAGCAATATTTCGCTGGACGTTTTGCTTCGATGGGGTACTGTCTTGTTCATAGTGCTGGCATAGATCGAAGGCAGTTAAGACTCATCACCCTGGTTGCCGCCCTTTAGCGACTTGGGGCGGGTGCAAAAAATTCCGGCCGGGAGGCTTCCGACGACGCATACCGTCACCGTCGTTGGAGCTTCCCGGTCGTCTTTGTTGACGCGGCTGGCACCTTGGGCTATCGTCGGTGACAATCTGTAAGTCAATTACTTGAAACCATTTGTCGCGGGGGCTTTCGATGCGCACGCCGAGGTACATGTTGTTGGCGGTCCTGCTTACTTCGTTTGCACTACTGGGCGCTCAGTGCGGGCCGGATCAACCGGATGACGACCCTCTGCCAAAGCGCGCGGGTGCAGCAACACCGTTCATGCGCACGTACTACCAGACGCAAACGGTGCCCCGCTCGATGCAGGCGGTCAAAATTCCGGAAGGCACGGATTTTGACGATGACGAGCTGGAGTTGACATTCTCCATGGGCGGGAATGAGCTGGTCACAGACATGGACGTTGGCCTGACCGTAGGTGGCGAACAGGAAGCAAAGGTCTATGACCTGTATTGCCGTATGGTGTCGCCCAGCGGCACGAAGTCCGCATGGAAGCCCGTGGACTTGTCTTACACCAAGACTCACATCCCTTTCAGCTACGAGTTCGACAGCGAGAACTCTTCAGGCAAGTGGAAACTGCAACTGCGTGACCCCGTCAAGGACAACGACGGACGCCTTCGTTTCCGCAATGCCACGCTGCGCATCAATGACGGCGAGTCCACCACCATCCGTGGCATGGCCAACAACGCCACAGAAACCGTCACGCTGACCTCAACCCAGATGAAGCTCGACGTGCTGCGTGAAGTAACGGCCGGCGCGTTCCCTGCCGACTTCTGCGTCTTTGGCGTCAAGAAAATGCTCCAGAACAACTTCACGTTTACGACCAGCTTCTCGGTGCGCTCCTTCCAGATTGATTTCTCCCTGCTGATCGACAAGTCCGCCAACGTTGGCAAAGACTGCCTGATGCTCATTATGGCGCCTTCAGGTGGTTACGCCTTTGGTGCCCTTGAGGCTTGGGGCAGCCTGCCTTCACCGACGGATTTTGGCCCGGTCGCCCTTTATCAATTCAGCTTTGCCTTTACCACCGACATCGACCTTGCCGGCGAACCATCCCTGGGCACATGGACGCTTGCGCTGATCGATATCAAGACCGACCTCAAGACAATGGAACTAACCGATAACACGCCGCCAAGCATGACGTTGGGCGGCCGCACGTATAGCTAAACCAAAGAAGCAGACCCGATAATCGCACAAGGACTGTTCCTGGCCGCAGCAAGCCGGGCAACAGTCCTTGCCTTTTTCATGCGCGTTGCGCCGTCCCGCGCAGTGCGCCTGTATTGCGATAAATCATCAATTGCAACTGCGAACGAGTCTCAATATACTCCGGCCATTCCACTGGAGAACATCATGAGATACCTGCTCGCCGTACTGCTCTTGCTCGCCGCTTCACCCTTGTTCGCTCAGGCCGATCCGGTCAAGGCCGCCCAGCCCCTTGACCCCGCCTCAACTGACGAGAAATCCAAACCCGCCGCGCCCAAGAAGTCACCCGTGGAGGCATGGGAGGATGGGCTCGGCCGCGCCGACACCCCGATCGGCAAATTCCGCATCGGCGGCTACGCCACGCTGTTGCACAGGACGATCGAGAAATACAACGGCGGCGATTCCACGAACTTCTTCGACTCCATCCGCATCGTGCCGCAGTTCGACTGGGAGATCGTGGACTGGCTCGAATTCGGAATGGAGATCGAGTTTGAGGGCGGCGGTGCCGGCGCTTCTTTTCTGTCTGACAACGAAATTCTCGTGGAGTACGCAGAGGCGCGGGCCACTCCTCTCGATGAGCTCAATTTCAAGGCCGGTCTGTTGCTGATCAACTTCGGCCGCTACAACAAAAACCACGACGACATCTTCTGGGATCTTGTGGACCGCCCCTATGCCGCCCGCCGCATCATCCCCAGCGCCTTTGACCAGCCGGGCGTGGGCATCTACGGCGCCTTCAACCAGATCCCGTTCCTCAGCATTGACTACGACTTGCAAGTAACGCAGGGCTTCAACGACAAGTTCACCTCAAATGGCGGTGCGCGAGACGCCCGCACTTCCTTTCGCGCCGACAACAATGACAATAAAGCGCTCTGGTTTCGACTCGGGCTCACGCCGGATTTCACGACCAATCTGGTGACCGCCGACCTGGGACTCTCATACACCTACCAGGAAACCGCCCCCGGCAACAAGCAGGCCATGCGCGGCACGGGTGTCGACGGCGGGGTGCGCCTCAATCTCCATGATCGCTTCGGCATCGTCATCACGGGCGAATGGAATCGGTTCTGGATCCACCGCCAATCCTCTCCCACCGTGCCCAACGGGCTGTGGGGCTGGTTTGCTGACGTCCTGTTCAAGATCGACCCGTTTCCGAAGTCCTGGCGCAACAAGGTCTTTGGCGCCCGGCCCTACATTGGCTTGATTTTCCGCATCGAACAGAACGATCTGAACGATGACTTCAAGGGCGCGGCTGCGCGCGACGACCGCTTTGCTATCACGATCGGACTCAGCTTCCGCCCGATCTCGAAGATGGTGCTGCGCTTTGAGTGGAAGAACCAGCAGAGCCGCGAGCGCGACGACGGCGACGAGAACCGCTGGGTCGCCAGTGTCAGTGTTGGCTTCTAGACCGAAGGTGCACCGTGAAAACTCCCGACTCACGCATTCAACAGCGCGCCAAAGCCGGCTTCGCTCTCCCCGGCCTGGCGCTGCTGTTGGTGGCATCAACCCTCCTCGCGGCCTGCACTTCAATGGCGGAGCGGGAGGCCCGCCTTCCACTTCCAACGGCTCCAGATTCCGCGACGGACACCCGTTATCGCTCAGGCCGCTCGCTTTACGTTCGCAAGTGCGCACTTTGCCACGATCTCTTCGAACCGAACGAGTTTGGCGCGCATGAGTGGCCAGCTTACGTCAAACGATATGGGCCTCGCGCCGGACTTAACGCCGATCAACGCGCTGACGTTGCCGCTTACCTCCAGGCCGCAGCCAAGCCCTGACGCATATGGGCCGCGTCGATATGCTTGACGTGCATGCCGCAATTCACCGATGTCACAGGCCTAACGCTCTCCTTTGACGGCCCGCCTCAACGGGTTGTCAGTCTCGTGCCCAGCGTGACCGAGACGCTCTTCGAAATCGGCGCGGCTTCCCGCATCGTGGGCCGCACCCGCTATTGCGTGGCGCCGGATCCGCAGGTGCGGGCCATCGAGAGAATCGGCGGTACAAAGGACCCCGATGTCGGGCGCATCATTGCGCTCACACCGGACCTCGTCATCGCCAACCGCGAAGAGAACCGTAAACAGGACATCGAGAAGCTGCGTGCAGCCGGAGTACCAGTGTTCGTCGATGAACCCAGTACAGTGCTGCAGGGGCTGGCCATGGTCTCGTTGCTGGGCCGAATCCTGGACTGCGAGGAGCGCGCCGACGCCATTGTGCGCCGCGGCGCACAGCAATTGAGCTCGATCGCGCAACGCTTGCACGAACTTGAAGAGCAGAACGCGCACAAGGTGAAACCTCGCGCACGCTGGCGTCCGCGCGTACTTGCCTTCATCTGGCGCGATCCGTGGATGGTGGCCGGCGCGCACACCTACATCAGCGACATGCTCAAGACCTTGGGGGCAACGCTGTCCTTTGAGGACCCGGCGCTCCCTAGCCCGCTTCGCGAGCGCGTGGCAACTGAACGGTACTTCACGGTCGAACCGGCCGACGTGGCCGCGCTTGCGCCGGACATTCTGTTGTTTCCGGACGAGCCCTATACATTCACCGAGGGTGACATGACGCTTTGGCGCGATCTTGCGCTGACTGTTCCGGCAGCGCGGGAAGGCCGGCTTCGCCTTTGCAGCGGGCAGGATCTCGCATGGTTTGGAAGCCGCACCCCCGACGCACTGGCGCGACTACAGCCGATAGTTTCATGGTGAATCACTTGACGTCCTGGAAGCGCGTCCATACTCTCTCGCGCCACGGCGGGCAAAAGGAGCGAGGCATGCGAAGCGCACTGTGTGTGTTGTGTCTTGTGACGCTGTTTTGCAGCGCGTTGTTCGGTCAGGATCGCTTGACGACCACCGGCGGCGACGTGCTCAACGGCAAGTTTGTGAAGCTCGAAGCCGGAAAAGTATTTTTCGAGGTCGAGAAGGTCGGCAAGCTCGAAATCGCGCTGGCCAATGTCAAGGATCTCTCGCTGGGTGCTGCACGCGATGTGCGCTGGCGCGTAGGAGATGACGCGCAAAAGCAGGAGAAGGGCACGCTCTCAACGCGCGAAGGCAAAGTTTACCTCAAAGACGCCACCGGCGAACGCGAGATTGACCTTGGCAAGTTCAAAGGCATCGACGAAACCGTGCCGGATCTCCGCCCGTTCTGGGACATCAGCGCGCGCTTCGCCTTTGGCTGGACCGAGGGCAACACCCAGACTTACTCGATGAACTTCCGTTTCGACATCAAGCGCACCAGCCAGGTCAACGTGATGAGCCTGTTTGGCGAGGGAAACTACCTCCAGGACCGCCAGCTTGATGAAGACCCGGTGCGCCGCCGCGACTACGCGCTGGGCTACTCCTACAGCTACGTGTTCAAGTTCAACCTCACGATCGACCTGACCGAAGACCTGACCATGAACGAGCTGGCCGGCTACCACTGGCGCAGCGTCACAGGTCTGGGCGTGGGCTACTACATCATCAAGAACGATACGACTCAGTTGCATGTCGCCGGTCATGGCACCTATACCCATGAAGACCTGATGTTCGGCGCGGAAGACCAGCACTACTTCGGCGCGCGCCTGCGCGCGATGTTTGAAACGTTCCAGCTTGACCGCAGCCTGCACATCAAGGCCAAGTCCGAGCTGCTGTTTGACTTCTCCGAGATCAAGAACCTCGTGGTCAATAACGAGTTGCTCGTGGAGTACAAGTTCATGAGCTACTTCACAGCCGGCATGCTCATGCGCCACACCTGGGACAACATTCCGCCGCAGGGCTTCTTCCATCACGACTTCAGCTTCCTGTTCACGATTGGATTCTCCTGGGGCGGTCACTGGTCTTAGGGACGGAAAGGACACACCCATGTTCAAGAACATGGCTAAAGAGTTCAGGGATTTCGCGCTGCGCGGCAACGTGATTGACCTGGCAGTGGGCGTCATCATTGGCGCGGCTTTTGGCAAGATTGTCAGCTCGGCGGTCACCGACGTGATCATGCCCCCGATCGGCATGCTTGTCGGCAAGATGGATTTCTCCAACCTGTACCTAAACCTGAGCGACATCACGGATACTTCAATGTCTCTCGAAGCCGCGCGCGCGGCGAAGTTGCCCGTGGTGGCTTATGGCGTGTTCTTGAACAACGTCATTGATTTCACGATTGTCGCGTTCGTCATCTTCCTCACGATCAAGCAGATCAATCGCTTGAAAAAGGCACCGCCGCCGGCAGCGCCAGACAAGAAAGAATGCCCGAAGTGTTTTTCAAGCATCTCAATCAAAGCGACGCGCTGCCCGAACTGCACGTCGGATATTCCGACTCAATAGCCGGCACTGGCCGTTGACTTAGCTGCGCGCGTGCGGCACAAAAGCCCCGGGGAAACTTCCGGGGCTCTTTGCTTGATCCGAGTGCAAATCATTTTGCTGCTGATCGCGCTGCTGTTCGCGCCGCGCCTGTTCGCGGGCGAGGATCCTCCGCCGCCGGACACACTGCGCACCGTTTCCGATGAACTTCTACGCGGCAAGCTGGTCAAACTCGAAAATGGCAACGTGATTTTCCAGACCACGGACATCGGGCAGGCCACGGTGCCCCTGGGTCGGGTACGCGAATTGAAACTGGGAGTCGCGCGTGAGGCCCGCATCCGCACCAGCATCGATGTGCGCAACCAGCGAAAGGTCCTCCTCTCAACGCGCAACGGTCGCATGATCCTCAAGGAAAAAGACATCGAGCAGGAGCTGCCCCTCTCCGACCTGAAGGGCATTGACGAGGCCCTGCCACCGGGAGAAGCAAATTGGAGCGTCAACGGGCGCGCGTTTGCCAGCTATCTGGAGGGAAACGTCAAGAACTTCTCACTTGGCTTCAGGTTTGATGTCGCGCGCACGACCTTTGAGCACGAGTTCAAGCTCTTTGCCGAGGGCAACTTTCTGCAGGATCGATTGCTCAAGGAAGAACAGGTGCGTCGCAGGGATTTCGTGTTTGGCACTTCGTATCGCTACAACGCGCCCCTGCGACTGTCGTGCGACCTGACCGAGGACTACCACATCAACCGCTTTGCCGGCTTCAACTTTCGCAGCATCACGGGCACTGGATTGACCTATTTTCCTGTGCGCGAGGCGGATGTGCGCTTCAGCGTTTCCGCGGCCGCCACTTATGTGGTCGAGGATCTGCTCAACAAGGCCGAGGACCGTCGCTATTTCGGGGCGCGCGGGCGAAGCGAGTTTGACGGCTGGGCGGAGCAGCGCACGTTCCACTTCCGCGCATTTGCCGAAGTACTGTTTGACTTCGAGGAAACCAAGAACATCACGGCCACTTTCGAGGCACTCTTTGAGGTCAAGGTCTTCACCTATTTCACGCTGGGCATCAGTCTGCGCGATGTTTTTGACAACCTGCCGCCGCCAAGCCGCTTCCATCACGACCTGACAGTCACCGCCTTCCTGGGCGTGGCCTTTGGCGGCAAGGGGCCTTAGAGCATTTTCGGAGTTCGTCCCCAGGCTCTCGCTCGCGGCGAACTTCGCGGTTCCCGCAAAACGACATGCGTTTTGCGGTTTCGCTCCCTTTGGTCGCCGTTCGCCTCGCCGCTCTTGGCTCTTGCCAAGCTATCGGCTCGGCTGCCTTGCCCCGTTCGTTCGGCGCATCGCGATAGCTCTGCGGACGAACTCCGAAAAAGCTCCAGCACTTTCGCGGTTTTCCTTGTTCGCTAGACTTCGAGCGTGACTCCACCTCTCGACCTGCTCGCGATTGGCGCTCATCCCGACGATGCCGAAATGACCAGCGGCGGCTGGCTCGCGCTTGCGGCCGTTTCGGGATATCGCACCGGCATACTCCACCTCTCACGCGGCGAAATGGGCACGCGCGGCACGTCAAGGCAGCGCACACGCGAAGCCAAGGCCGCCGCCAAAGCACTGGGCTGTTGCCATGTGGAATTCGCCGGGCTGCGCGATGGTTTCATTCACCCTGACGACGAGAGCGTTCTGCGAGTCGTTCAGGCGCTGCGCCGCCTCAAGCCAAGAATAGTGATCGCGCCATTCATGCGATGCCACCATCCCGACCACGAGGCCGGGGCCGAGCTGTGCATCCGCGCCGTGCACTACGCGGGCTTGAAGGGCTACAAGAGCGGGTTACCCCATCACCGCGTCAAGCGACTGTGCCACGCCCGCTACAGCCGCCACTTTGAGCCCACGTTCTATGTGGATATTTCCGGCGTCATTGATCAAAAGCGTGCATCGATTGAGGCCTACACCAGCCAATTTCAACCGGCCAATGCTGCCGGTGGCGAAGCGCCAACACGCATGGCCGCGGCCGGTTTCGTCGATCAGTTCCTGAGCGGCAATGCACAGCTCGGGCTGCGCGCCGGTTGCACGTATGCAGAAGCCTACTGGATGGCGGTGGCTCCCGTCATCAGCGACCCAATCAAGCTCCTGGGTGAAGGCCCCAGCCATCACATGGTCAGGTAGCCCTCGTTCCAGCGCCGAATGCGCCATGGCGCGAGCACGGTGCGACTCAGGCATTCGGAACACCTCAGCCGCCCGCATCTGCGACGCCTGGACGTGGCTACTGACCAGCCGCGCCAAGAACTTGCCGGCAGTTGCTCATGATCAAGACGCCGTATCCCGTGCCATACGCCTTGGTGTAGCCAAAAAGCGGATAGTCCCAGAACGAACCGTCATCAAACTGGGAGGCCGCAATCGTGTCTGCCAGCCATTGTGCCCGCTGTTGGCGCACGCCTTCACCCATCAAGAAAAGGTTGCGTGACGCATAATAGTGCCCGAAGTAGTAGTAATAGGGCGCTGTGGCATACCAGGCCTCATGGGGATACTGGCGGCAACGGCCGATGTCGATGAAGACATGCTCACGGATGAAGGTCTCAAAGCCCTTCTCGATCCAGTCGCGTGTGACGTGCTTGCCCCACTCACCCAAGGCGCAGTTGCCACCCTGCGAACGGCCCAGTGAGCCGCGCACTTTCACGGCGGGGTTCGTGGGCGCATACTGGTGTTCGGTGGCGTATAGGTAAGCGCCGTTAGGCAGGCGCATGCGGTTGAGGAACTCGATGGCGAGATGCAACCCCTTCTGCGGAATTTCAAGGCCTGCTTCCTTTGCAGCGCGCAGACCCACAAGCGCAGCCGTGGCCGACATCGGCGTTGAAATCTCGCCGGTGGGATGCGCCAGCACCCAGCCGAAGTCGTAGTAACCAAAACCTCCGTCCAGGCTTTGAATCTTGAACAGGCGCGATATCTCGTAATTCGCGCGTGTGCGCATGTCGGGCCAGAGCGACTTGAGGCGCTCATTGAGCAAGCCGCGCGAAAGCGCCTCAATCATGTAGGCGTGCGCCCAGATGTTGTAGAACGTGTCGCCATTGATGCGAACGGCGTCAGGCGCGTCACAGAGGTAGCGATAACCCTTGAACAGCGCCGTATCAACAGCCGTTTCAGCGGGCTGGGCCAGAAGGGCCATGCAGCAAAGGGCCGACGAAGCGTTGCCAAATGCATGAAACGAGTTCACCCCGCCGGTGTAAATGTCGGCCGGGCGCTCGGGCAAAGGGTCGCCCCACGCGCCGTTCTTCTTCTGAGTGCGCAGCAAAAACGCAACGCCGGCACGGATACTTCGTTCGTGGCGCGCACCGGCCTCTTCGCTGGCCCCCACCCCGGATGCGGCGACTGCGCGCTCCCGGCCCGGCCCGGCGCTGACAGCGTGATGCTTCTCGCGCACACAGCCGGCGATCAGCAGCGCACAAGCCCCAATCAGCAGAAATTTTTGCATGACGGCCTCGCTACTTGGCGGCTGAAAGGGTGACTTGAACTTTCTGGCCGTGCATCAGGCCGCTTTCTTTGGGCGTCACTTCGAGCACGATGCTGACTTTGTCGTCGCGCACTACGGGCGAAATTGCGACGACGCGCGCTTCCAGGCTGATCCCCATTGCGGCTACCTCAACCTTGGCCGTATTGCGCTGCATCTTGGCAATGCGCACCGCCGCCGGGTCGATTCCAACCGTGATTCGAAGTGTTGACGTGTCAACAACGGATGCAACGTGCTGCCCGTTGCCCACTTTCTGGCCCGCGGCCAGCGTTGCCGAAACACCGTCCACGCCCGCATCACCGCCGTGGAGCACAAGGCCGGCGTGGGGCGCCTTGATTTCGACGAGTGCTTTGCCGTCAAGCAGTCGATTGAGGCGCTTTTCCGCGCCCTCAAGTTCCTGCCGGGCGTACACGAGCGCGGAGAACAGCTCGGTGATGCCCTGTTTGGCGCGCTCCTGTGCGCTTTCATAGTCCAGTTGCGCGTTCTCGGCGCTGTTCTGCAGATTGAGTTCTTCCTGGGGCAGTTCCCTTTTGGTGATGCGCTCGAAGTCGTTTTGCGCCAGCTTCAGGCGCGTGCGCGATTGTTCCAGCCGGCGCTTGGCCCGCTTCAAGACGATGTCCTGGCTTTCCTTGGCCAGATCGTTGCCCTTATAGAGCGCCTCCAGTTGGCGCAATTCGTCTTCCTGGTCCTCGATGCTGTCAATGTTGTACTGCACACTGAATTCCGCCCAGGTGATGCGATCCTTCTTGCCGCTGGCCAGGAAGTGCTCCAGGGCGCTCTTGGCGGCCTCATGGTTCAACTTCGCTCGCTGCTCGCGCACCGCCTTGTACCTGGCATCCCACTTGAGCGAAAAGTCCAGCATCGCCACGCGGCTTCGTACGGCCTGTGCGGTCGCCTGCGCGGCCTGAAGTTCATCTGCGTAGTCCGGGGCCTCCACTACGGCGACGACGTCACCGGCCTGCACTGCAACGCCAGGCGCAACGATGGACTTGACGCGCAACTCACCGTTGTAGCCCTTGTACTCCAGATGCAATTGCGTGAGACGTGCGGCGGACGCGGTTGCGCTGCGCGTTTCGGTTTCAACCGGTTGTGCAGTCGCATCTTGCGCGGTGTGGAACACGCCAGTGCACAACAGGGCAGCAGCGCATGCGGCAAACAAGGCAATGCGGGAAAGTGTGGGCATTTTGGATCCTCTTGGAAGTGCGGGCATGATAGCAGCGGCTCATGGACATGAAACAAACCCGGCCCGTTTCCGGGCCGGTCGAGGCTGCCATTGAAACTAGTTGTCCGGCGATTCGCCCTCACCCTCGGGCGGCTTCTCATCGGGTGCCTTTTCCGGCGGCTTCTCGCTGCTTCCTTGTGTTGAAGCGCTATAGCCGTCACGGAATCCGCCTTCAATCTCACCCAGGATCATGAGCGCCTCAGAAGTGCCCACGAGCGGGCCAAACGACTCATGGTCGTTCCAGGTGCCGTCCTTGTTGCGCTTGAGCATCAGGGCCTTGAGCGTCACTTCCTGCACCTTTTTCTTGTGCGCGCCGCCCATGTAGTTGGCCGCAAGCACGCTGTGATAGTGCCCAAACAGCCAGTAGTAGGCGGCGTTATAAAAACCGATCGATGTGCGATGGTGCGTGAACCAGTAGTCGCGCACCTTATCGAGCTCCGAACGATACTTGAGCCAGGTATCGAGCGTTTTCTTCAGGTCACCTTTGCTGCGCTTGCCGGCAATCACCATAGCCAGCTCGCAACAGGTGTTGCGGCCCATGCAGCCGCGCACATCCTTGGCGGGTGCCATGCGGGCATCTGTTTCTTCCTTGATGCGGATTTCGTAAAGCCAGGTCTCGACGTTTCCGTTAGCCGCGTCTGTGTGAAGAATGCCCTTGAGCATCGCGGCTGCCGGGTCCAGACATTCCTTCTTGGGCACGTTGATGCCCATGACCTCTTTGACCTTGTAAAGGTTGATCAGTGTCGAGGCCGTGCAGAATGACGCAGCCACGCCCTGGCTGGGATAATAGGCCCAGCCGCCGACTTCGAGGTTCTCTTCTTTATAGACAGGCTTTTGCAACTCAATCTTGAAGTCCTGCTCACGGGAGCCGACCTTCATGGTGAAGGTGATTTCATCGCCCGCGGAGAAACCCGCGTCCCACCAGTAAGGCAGGAATTCGCGCAAGGTGGGCGTGGCCGTGCCGTTGATCTTCGTGATGAACATGCCCTTCTTGATGCCCGCTTTCTCGGCAACACCGCCGGGAGTCACGGCGTCAACGTACACCTCGAGCCGCTGGTTGTAGTTGATGTCGAAGGTCATGTCGCCGGGCAGCGCGATGGGCGCCAGTTGCAGCTCCTGCACCTGTTCGGCGCCGTCACGCAGCACTTTGCACTGGATAGTCTTGCCCGCAGCCAGCGTACCGATGAAGTCAATGAAATGGTCCAGGCCCAGGATCGGCGTTGAGTCAATCCCGATCAGGCGGTCATCAACTTTCAAGCCAGCCGCGGCGGCCGGGCTGTTATCCGGAACCTCGGCGATTACAACGCCGCCAAGGTCCGACTTGTCCTCTTCCTTGATGTAGAAGCCCATGTTGCCCTCAGGCGAGGGCGAGGCTTCGATGGTCTCGGACTTCTTCTTGCCGCCGCGCAGGAACGTGAATTTCACGCGGTCGCCGGGCTTGATCTTGGCTTCGGCGACGCGGTATTCATCGAGGTTGGTGACTTTGTCTTTGCCCACCATCTGGATCACGTCGCCCAGTTGCAGTTCTTTCTTGCTGGGGCTGAACTTGAGGAACTCGTCGACAGTCGGGCCTTCCCCGGTGCCGCCGCCAACCTTGATGCCCACATAACCGGGCCAGGACTGGGGCAGCTGGATTTCCTTCGTGGCCATGGGTTCGCTGGGGCGCGTGTACATGACCTTCACCTTCTGACCGCCGACCCACTCGGTGGCCATCATATAGTAGTCGTAGGCATTTTCGATTTTCACGTCTTCGCAGTTGATCACCTTGTCGCCGGCCTTCATGCCCGCCTTTTCGGCCGGGCTGCCAGGCACTACGCCCGTCACCTTGGCACCGCCGCGGAAGTTGTCATCCGTGGGCAGCTCCAGGATCAGGCCCATCTCAGCGGGCATGGGTGTCTTGAGGCGCTTGGCCATCTTGGCCTTGCGCTTGCGGTCCAGGCGCGGCTCTTTGCTGTTCGAAAGCTGAATGCTCATCAACGACTGCACCATTCGGCGCGCGCAGTTCTTTAGCTCGTCCTTACGTTCGACATCCTTGGTGAGTTGGTATTCATTGGTGAGGAACTTCAGGCCCCAGGAATAACGCCACACCGCGTAGTCAACCTTCGTGCTCAGCTTGCCGCGAATCACGCGGTTGACGATGAAGTCGGTGGCTTTCTGGAGGGCCGCGTCGATGCGCACCGGATCGGCCTTGGCGTGGTAGCGCAGCGCGATGCCGCAAAGGGCCGTGATAGCCACAGCATCCACGGCCTGGTCGGCGGTTTCGGACAACATGCTGCCGGTCAATTCAACATCCCAGCTACCGTTGGCGTTTTGCTTTTCCAGTACGTAATTGACGGCAAACACGATGGCGCTGCGCACCGCATCATCCGTGGGTGCCGGTCCGGAAAGATCAAAGGGCTGCTGGAGCGGCCACTTGTTGGGATCACCGCGCTGTTGAAACCGGGCCGGGTCTTCGTCTTGGCTTTGGTTCAGAAGGAATGGCACAGGCGTGTGATCGAGTGCCTCCATTGGATCCCTGTCGATGGCGGCATTGGATTGCCTGGCTCGTGCGGGCACATGGCCTGCTTCAGCATCGGGCGTACGCAGCGCAAAACCCAACAGGCTGAGGGACGCAACGACAAAGGCCAAAGTCAGTCTTACCGTCATGTTTACTCCCGCAATGGGACTTCCCCGGGACAGCACAGCTTTGATTGAGGGCTGCACTATAACGTCATTAATGACAAAAAACCGTCAAGGACAGAAGCAGTAGTTGCAATGGCGCGCTGATTCTGCGAAAAACGCCGCCGGAAAAAAGCACGACTATGGAATTCTGTTTCTCCTAATACGTTCCCACCGGGTCGCCGGTTCCAGTTTTTCTGCAATGACAAAGACTCGCCCCGGGGGGAGGCACGTTCGGCATCGATCTTCGATCAGTGACTAGTAAATCGTGTCCAAACACTTCGTGCGCTTACAAGAACAAGCCATTTTGCCAGCGATTGGCTGACCAGACGGTTAGTCGAGGAGTTGGAATCAAAAGCCGATCGCCTCGCGCCTAGTACTTGCGGATGCGCCAGATTGCCGTGAACGTTGAAAGCCACAGTGAGCCATCGGGCGCCTGCACGATGTCCAGCGGTTTGTTGTCCAAGCCGCCGTTATCAAGCGCGGCAAACACCTCCTCGGAATCGACATCAGCAATTGAAGGGCCGCTCATGCGTAGGCGGCGGACCTCGCTGTAATCGTAACTGCACAAGAAGATGTTGTTGGCAAAGCCACTGGGAAAGCTCGCGCCGGTGTGAACGGCAATGCCCGTGGGCGCAATCACACTGGCGTAGTGCCGCACGCGGTAACCAATGGCTGAAGTGGGCGTGCCCATGGGCAGGGTTTCCCACTCGTAGTTCTTGCCAATCGCCAGCAGGTTGATTTCGTCGTCCGTGTTGGGGCCGTTCTCGGCACCGAAGATGAGCCCGTTACTAGGCTGGAAGCAGAAGTCAAAGGTGTTGCGCAATCCGCGACAGAACTCGGGATTGCCCGCAATCGGGTTTCCTGTAGCGGGCGTACCGTTGGCTTCATAGCGCAACAGGCGCCCGGCAAGTTCGTTATCGGTCTGGGGCAAGGCGGGGTTGCCGGCATCGCCCACCGTGCAATAGAGCTTGCCATCAGGCCCAAATAGCAAGTTGCCCGCGTTGTGGACATCGGCCCAGGGCAAGTTGTCCACTATTACCGTTGGGTTGGTGCCCGTGTTGCCGGAAGCGGTGTAGCGGATGATCTGCTGCTTGTGCGGCGGGCCGCTCATCACTGGCACGCAGCACTGCACGTAAATGTAATTGTCGGTCGCAAACGTCGGCGACAGGCAAATGCCCAACAGGCCGCTCTCACTTCCTGGCGCCACAGTCAACGTTGCAAAAGGCGTAGGCACGAGCGCGCCGCTCTGGAACACACGAATGTTGCCCGTTTGCAGCTCGGTATAGAAAAGCCTGCCGTCCGGCGCGAAGGCCAGCTTGACCGGCATCGCGGCTCCGGCCACCATTTTTTCCGCGATGAAACGGGTATCGAGCGAAAGGAACTCAGCGGGCAATGGCGGCGGCGGGGCTTTCTTTCCGTCGTCTTCTTCCTTGGCGGTGCAGCCGCCCAGCACCAACAGCGCAAGCGCCATTACACTCAGCCCACGCATGAAGCCGCGGCCCGTGATGGCCGCGGCTTTCCGTTGCAATCTGTCACTCGTGTAATTCATGGGGTCACCTGTTACACGACCGAGAACGGCACCGCCGGTGCGCTGTACGCCTCGGGCAGAACTGGCGCCGGGTTGCGCGCCAAATGCGTGTTGATGACCTGGCTGTAAACGTAGCGGAAATCCACGCCCATCGGCAGGTATTCGGCAAGCAAGTCCGCCGATGAAATGTCGGGCCCGTACACTCCACCACTCACTGCGCCGCCAAGCAGCATCATCGCGTATCCGTGGCCGTGGTCGGTGCCCGCCGAGCCGTTGACGTAATTGCGGCGGCCGAACTCGGTGATCACCATGATCACCGTGTTGTTCCA
>Ga0154020_10001773_pt1 | contig 26505 bp, 28 predicted proteins | sample Klosneuvirus_201_FD_109709 | JGI IMG/M metagenome (GOLD analysis project Ga0154020, IMG submission 109709) | Active sludge microbial communities from wastewater, Klosterneuburg, Austria - Klosneuvirus_20160825_MG | ecosystem: Engineered > WWTP > Aerobic digester > Activated sludge | place...
GAAAAAGAAAATCCCTTCGGGCTTTTTCATGGGTGTGGAAAGCGTGGATAAGATCCACAGGCCTATTCGTATTTATTATTTAAAGTATTGTTTACTTAAAATACAAAATCTTTAAAAGAAAAAATTTATTTATAAAAAATATCCTTCCTGACGTATCCGTTACACTTTATATCGGAGATATAATTTATACTTTTTTACTCAAGGAGGTAATTCTATGAGTAGGACAGAGTGTAATATGGATGAAAAACTAAAATTTATGAGAAGTCCAGAGGTAGGGGCTAGAATAGTCAACGATTGCTGAGGGAAACTCTCGACAATTTGACCCTTACAATTTGAATCAGAAACTTATTGTCTAATAAGGGTTTTCCACGCTCTCCCCGCCGCTTGAAAAAGCCTGGAGGGATTTTCTTTTTCACAGGCGGTGGGGAGGGTGGGAAACCCGTTATTCAAAATTTGTACCTTGTAAATCCACAAGCTACTTAATATAATAGAAGATCCAGCCAAGGAGCTTCTCCTTTATATGTTTTTTGTTGTAATTAAATAATATCTAGGTCTTAAGAGGCATCAATGGCTGTTCTTAGTCTCCCTAGTAAATATCGGCCCTCAGCAATTTAAAATTAAATCAAGAAAAAAGATGACAACTAACTAAAATTACTTTGTTTCACTCAAATCATAAAGAGTCTATTTTCATAACAAATTTTGCAATTCACTTAATTTTATAGAAAATAAAAAAACATAACTCAACTATTCTAATTTATCACTTCCACTCGGAATCACAAAGAATCATTACTTTTAGAGATAATGGCGATTTAGTAATTATAGAATATTAGGTGTACAGAAGTTAGACGTGTATCAATATAAGAATCCTCAATGATTTCTAATCCATTTTTTTGGCATGGCAATTGTAAACCATAGTAATTAAACGAAGGCAAAAAGTGAGATTTATGATTTTTCATACTTTTTATTTTAGCCAAAAAAACTATTAAAATATATTAAGGAGATTTTACATGAAAAATTTATTTTTAGGAACTCTTATTGCACTAATACCTGCAGTAGGTATGCAAGTTCAAGCTCAACAAATTGAAAAGGATATGTCAATTTTACCGCTTAGGACTGAACTAACTTTTAAAGATGACGTTATTGGTACGAAAGTACTTGTTGGTGGTTCATCAAAAGTAGAATACACTGTTTATATCACAGGTCCAGCTGCACAAACAGTTATTGATGGAGTTAATTCAACAAAAGCATCTGGAATGGCAGCAATACAAGGGGCTCAAAAAACGGCAAGCGATATTCAAAACGATATTGTATTTAAATTAGATACCACAAAACAAATGATTGTATTGACTGGAGATAGAGCAAAAGAAATCATCGATAGTAGTATAAGTGAAGGACAAAAATTTAGTGATGAGTATTCGGCACAAATATTGAAAAAATCAGAAAATATGTATATCGAAACAACAGCCTTAACTTATAATTCAATTGATAACGCAAAAAATGTTTTACTCTCTGCAAAAGCGCGCGCTGAAGTTAAAGCAAACCATGTCAAAGGCGAAGCAACCCAAGTGCTTAATTTGGCAGATACTGAAGTGCAAAAAGAGTTAGGGATTATTTCAAATCAAACTAAGGAACTCAAAACAAAACTTGCAAACCTAATTCAGAATTTAAAAAAGGATACGGTTGCTATTGCGGATAATATGCAGGCCGAAACAACTCAAGTGAGTCAAAATGCTAGTATTATGATTAGAGACAAAGGTGTCTATGCAATTGCTTATGGAAAAGGTTTGCTTGTAGAGTTAGAGACTATCGCAGCAGAAAAAACGGATAAATCCAAAGCACTTTACAATGAGTTGGTTGCTGATACAAATGCTGAGCTTTTAAAAGTAAACACGAAATCAAAACGCATTTATCAAGTACTTGAATCCGGCACCAAAGATATAATTGATCAAATGATTGAATCAGGAAAAAAACTATACGAACAAATCAGAAAATAGAATAGGTTTGTGAATTATTCGTAATTAGGAATAACTTTCATTTAAGATTTAAATACAGAACAAACGGAAAGGAGTGAAAAACATTATTCACTCCTTTTTGCCTTAATCTATTTAGTACTAATAATACTACTCGCCGTTTTATGAAAACGGATCTGATAATTTAAAAAAATAATTTATAAAAGACTAGCGATAAATAACTTCTGATGAGGAAGTGATCATAGAACTTTTTTAAAAAGCACTAAGGCCATTTCTAGTTCTTGGGGAGTGGTAAATTTGCCAAGAGAGAGACGAAGACTAGAATGAATGCGGTCGTCGTTGTAACCAAGAGCGTGGAGCACATGACTGCCTTGGCCTGAATCAGAGCTGCAAGCGCTCGTTGTGCTTACGCAAAGCTCGCTCATGCGAGGTAGCCACTGATCCCATCTTATTCCAGGGAAGCTCAAATGAAGGTGTCCCGGGATTCTCTCGGTTGGATGACCGTTTATTTCTAATTTTGGAAATAGCTTCTGAAGCTTTGTTTTAAAATTTTGAGTTAATTCCATGATTTGTAATGAGTCATTTGGAATAAATTCATTTTTTGCAAGACGTGCCGCCTCCCCAAGTCCAACGATCCCTGGTGTATTAAGCGTTCCTGCTCGGAGATTTTGTTCCTGTCCCCCTCCGCGAATAAGCGGAGTCAGAGCTACTGTTGAATGATGTTGTTCAAAACGTCTATAAATTGCACCAACTCCTTTGGGGCCATACATTTTATGACTAGAAAGGGAGAGCAAGTCGATGGGGGTTTTTTGTAAATCAATTGGAATTTTTCCGCAGGCTTGTGTAGCATCGCTATGTAAACAAATATTATATTCTTTGGCGAGGGCTGAGATTTCACTCATGGGATTGATACTACCAACTTCATTATTGCCCCACATAAAACTCATAAGAACGGTACTTGGACGTAAATGTTTTTTAATAGTTTGAATTTCGATTTGCCCAAAGGCATTGGTGGGAAGAAATTCTATTTCCACATTTAATTCTTTTAATTGTTCAAAAGTTTCTAAAATAGATTTATGTTCGACCTGAGAGGTGATAGCGTGCAGGGGTTTAAGGGAATCTTTTTTGCGAAGAGCATGAATATAACCAATAATTGCTAAAGTGTTGGATTCGCTAGCACCACTGGTAAATATAATTTCTTTAGTGTTTTTTGTATTGAGTAATTCTGCAACATGTTTTCTAGCCTGTTCAATGGCGTGCATGGCAGTCCAACCGGCACGGTGCTGGCTGGATGGATTTGCAATATGATCTCTAAAATAAGGTATCATTATTTCTATTATTCTCGGATCGACTGGTGTGCTAGCGCTATAATCTAAATAAATATTATTCATAGGCAAATGACAATAATTCCTTTCTTTGTATTAAACCATGAATTAGTTTCGAATCATCCCTGACCAATCATCAATTCCGATAGCATAAAAAGTTTATTTTTTAATAGGCTATTTTTTCACTTGAAACGATTTAAGTTGATCAGCGAATGATGAACTAAAGTTTTTCGGAGCTGTGCCCGTTGAAAACTCCTGCCATGTGCCATCGTCACCATCTTTAGGTGGAGTTAAACGCATTTTACGTTCTTCAAAAAGAATTTCTGCGATTTGTACCGAAACTTGGTCTCCAATTTTGCAATGCTCAAAAGGATTATCAGTTAAATCTTTTGTCGCACTTTTGGGTAGCAATGCTACAACCCCAGGTTCGAGCGAAATGAGTAATCCAAATGGTTCTTTCTTCTCAACAGTTCCAGGCACAATTTTTCCTACAGGATATTTTTGTGTTACCAAAGCCCAGGGATCACCATTAGCGTCTTTAAGGCTCAATAACAATTTGCGGTCTTCACGATTGATTTCTTTTAGTAGCACTCGTACTCGTTCGCCGGGTTTAATTAACTCATCCGAACGCATCACCCTTTTTGTATAGCTCATTTCACTCAATGGAATGAGCCCCTCGATTCCAGGAAGTACTTGTACAAAAGCTCCAAACTTTAGACATTGAGTCACAGTACCTTCTAAAATATCTCCAACTTTAATTTGTTGATCAGCAGTGCTCCAAGGAGCTTCTGTTGCTTGTTTGACAGAAAGAGAAATTTTTAATTGTCCATCAAGATTTTCAATTTTTAAAATTTTAACCTGTAAGGAATCACCAACCTTTACCACTTCATTAGGGTCATTCACACGTGACCAGCTCAATTCAGAAACATGGACTAATCCCTCAAGACCCGGAGCGACTTCAACGAAAGCACCATATTTTTCCACTCGAGTCACAATTCCTTTGAGGAGATCACCCATCTTGTGATCTTCAGCAAAAGCAGCAGAGGATTCACCTTTTTGTTGGTCTAATACTTTTCGTCTAGAAACAACAATGTTTCGCCCACTTTTTTCAAATTGCGTGATCATAAAATCAAATTTTTTGCCGACATAATCAGTCGCTTGAGTGATATGTTTTGAATCCATTTGGCTAATAGGACAAAAGGCTGTCTTACCCATAAGATTCACACGAAACCCACCATTGCAGACTTCAGTCACCTTTCCTTCAACTGGAATCATACAGTCAAAAGCATCTTCTAAGTTCTCAGCATCGGCGTGAGTCGATTTTTTTGAGAGTCTTATTTCACCACCCTTAATTTGATTAACAAAGACTTCGATTTTGTCTCCGACCTTATGGCTGATTTGCCCTTCGGCATCTTTCAACTCACTGGTGAATAAGAGCCCATCAATGGTAGTGCCAGTTGAAAGAAAACATTCTTCTTTGCCTAATGTGAGAATTTCACAAAGAATTTTATCTCCTACTTTTAATTTTTTTTGGGATTCAGGATCATGGGCCGCTAATAACGATGCAAACTCATCATGAGCTGTTGAGTTCGGTTCATCGTCAAATAAATCTTTACTTTTTTTCATCGTTCAAACCTCCACAAAGGGCCAAGGATAATTATTTCTATCGGTATCGAATGAGTCAACCTCTTGAAGTTTAGATCTAAAAGGTATCACTTTACGATTGTCTATTACGGCATAGGAGTAGATCAGTTATCTGGATTCTGTTCAAGCGCTTTTTGAAGGCCAGCACAGATGGAAGCCCCCATTAAGATAACCAGCCAAATAGATGAAATCCAGATCATAAATAGTGGAAGTGCCGCAAGACTTCCATAAAACTTGGAATAATTAAACATTTTAGCACTGGTAAAATCAAAAAAACGTTGAACCGCGACGAGTGAAGCAGCCGCTAATATGCCACAAAAAGCAGCGAGAGAGTTTCGAACTTTATAATTTGGTAACCATTTGTAGAGTGCAAAAAGTGTTAAAGCCAGGAATAGAAAGGAGAGCGTAAGATAAAAGAACGGACTTGTGACCCATTGGGAGATGAGAGTTCGAGCAATTACATTGAGAGCTAATGCAATGGGCACCATGATTATAACAATCCAATGAGTAATAAATCTCTTGAAGAAATTTTTTGGATTTTTAACATTCCAAATACGATTCATTGCTTTTTCAACAAAGGCAGCGAGACGAGTGGTGGTTAAAATTAGAAATGAAATATTAAAAAAGCCCCATGAACCACTATAAGATCTTTTGAGAAGAGACTGAAGATGTTTGCTGATTTCGACACTTGCCACACCAGAAAAATTTTTAATAATGAGCACTTCCATTTTTGGATACAAAAACTTCAAAAAACCAGTCGTTTTAAATAATCCGAGAGTGATGATGATGAAGGGGACAAAAGAGAGTAAAGTAACAAAAGAGAGTCCATATACAATTAAAAGTATATCACGGTCTTTGACATGTTTGAAAGCATTATAAAAGAGATTGAGGGTGGGGTTTTGTAATAATGATTCTTTTAATAATTTTAAGTCTATCATAATTTGCTGAGTTTCCGAATAAAGAGCCAGGATATCATTTTTTGATCATGTCTCATTTTTTTAATTAGTTGGGGGTGATTTTCAATCACCCCGTAATATGAAAATACGTCATTTTAGTCAGCATTTTCATAATCATTGAGGAGATATTGTTTTAATAATAACCTATGCTTAGTTATGAGAAAATGATTAACGCAACCGTCCATTCTTTGACTCAGATCCATATCGGTATCAAGGTTTCGGGGAATCTCAATAGATTTTGCTTAAAAAGGCCAAATTCTTCGTTGTAAAAGTTCAAATATCACTCGAGCGTAGACTTGGCAGTGTGACCTCTCTGTGAAGGGTACCGAAATACGCTTCGATCGATTTGACACTTTTACACCTCGGATTAGACTCTTTTTCAGTAAAAACTCACTAGGGCGTGTTCTCAATTTAGATGAATAATGTTGAGTTGATCACAAATAGTTTGCCAATGGAAAGCCCTATTGGGATCAAAGATGATTTGTGCGAGATTGCAGTTACAACTTTTTTTAAGGAGTTAACGACGATGACAACCTATAAAGAATGGGAACTATTTCAACCAACTGAGACCCATCAAATGCTCAGAGAAACTCTTTCCCAATTTGTTAAAGACCAAGTTGAACCTCAAGCTTTGGAGTATGATCGAAAAGAATTATTCAATCTCAATTTGTTTAGAAAGTTGGGAGATCTCGGCTTACTTGGAATTACTGTTCCAGAAGAATACGGGGGTTCAGGTATGGATGCCTTGGCTGCGGTAATTGCCCATGAAGAGCTTTCGAGTTCTGATCCCGGATTTTGTTTAGCTTATTTGGCCCATTCAATGTTAAGCGTGAATAATTTGGCTATTAACGGCTCTGAAGAACAAAAGAAAAAATGGTTACCGGGCCTCTGTTCTGGTCAGTTAGTAGGAGCCATGGCAATGTCAGAGCCGGCAGTTGGAACGGATGTTTTAGGTATGGCATCAACTGCGGTGCGTGAAGGTACTCATTATAAACTTAATGGTCGGAAAATGTGGATTACCAATGGAGTCATTGACGAAAAAGGAACTCCTGCTGATTTTGTGTGGACCTATGCAAAAACTGGAGAACGTAATGGACGACCTCTCATTTCAACTTTCGTCGTTGAAAAGGGAATGAAGGGTTACCAAGTAGGACAAAAAATACGAGACAAGTGTGGCATGAGAGCATCTAATACAGCGGAATTGGTTTTTGAAGATTGTATGATTCCAGTGGCCAATTTGGTAGGAGGAGAAGGTCAAAGTACCACACACATGATGCGAAATCTGGAACTCGAACGCTTAACTTTGGCGGCAATGAGCATTGGAATTGCTCGTCGTTCCATCGAAATCATGAATCGTTATTCACACGAACGTGAAGCTTTCGGCAAGCCACTTAATTATTTTGGTCAAATTCAACAATACATTGCTAATAGTTATGCAGAGTTTAAGTCAGCAAAATGTTATGTGTATGATGTCGCTCGCCGTATGAATTTAGAGCGAGAAGGTGGTCGTGTTGATTCTGATGGGGCAAAATTAGTTGCAACTACCATGGCAAAAAACGTTGCAGATCGAGCGATTCAAGTTTTGGGTGGTTATGGTTATGTCGGAGAATATGTGGTAGAGCGTCTATGGAGAGATTCCAAACTTTTAGAAATAGGCGGAGGGACCCTCGAGGCCCATCAAAAAAATATTACAAGGGATTTAACCAAAGAACCAGGTTTAATTTTAAGATAAAATGAGTATAATATTTCCCTATGACTCAGAAATTGAAATTGAAAAAGGCATAAAAGTTTCCTATTTGAAAGTGTTAGAGCACATCTGGCCACTTTTGACTGAAGAGCGCCGTCAAAAAATAATGAGAGTCGCCTCCCAGAGGAATTTTAATCTTGCGGTCGTTTTAGAAAATATCTACGATCGTGGTAATGCTTCAGCAGTGATGCGTTCTCTGGAAGCCTTCGGATACCCCTGTGTTGAAGTGATCGAGGGTAGTGAACGCTTTAAAAACGCCAATCGCGTGAGTTCCGGGGCCGAAAAATGGTTGCGTTTACGTCGTTGGAGTCACAGCCTTGACTGTTGGAAGAGATTAAAAGAAGAAGGTTATCAAATCTGTGTAACTTCTTTACAATCCTCTAAACCCATTGATGAGATCGATTGGAACCGTCCAACAGCTCTGGTGTTAGGAAATGAAAAAGATGGAATTTCTCCGGAAATGTTTGAACGTGCTGATGAACGAATCATTATCCCTATGCAAGGTTTTGTGCAAAGCTTGAATATTTCTGTGGCGGGTGCGATTAGCATTTACCACATTCATCAAATCCATCAGCAAAAACAAACTTCAACTTCAATAAGTACTTTAACTGAAGAACAAATTAATATTTTAAAAGCTCACTATGCTTTAAAAACCTTGGATTCATCTCCACAAATATTAAAATCTAAACTTCAATCTCAAATGACATAAAACGAATTGCAATTTAATCAAGTGCGGTTTTGGCGCAACTTTCATCTTCAGTTGCTTTAGCTCCGCTCACTCCAATGGCACCAGCGTGTTTTCCTCCTAGTATAATTGGAATACCACCTTCGATTCCAATGATATTTTTAACAGTAAGGAGTCCTGTTCGTCCTTCTTTAAGCCCTTCTGCAAAAGATTTGGTTGGTCGTTGAAAGGCATTGGCCGATTTTGCTTTATCAATTGCCGCATCGATACTTCCAACATAGGATTCATCTGCTCGTTGAAAATAGAGTAAATTCCCCTCCGAGTTGACAATAGCTACAGAAAGTTTCCAGTTATTTTTATTTCCACATACAGCGGCTTTATTAGCTATTTTTTGGGCTAGCTCTAGATTTAATACTAAAAGTTTATCATTTGTATAAGCATTTAGACTTAAGAATACGATAGTAGAAAAAAGGATTGAAAGCATAAGTCTCCATTTTAAAGAGTTTATTTAAATGTATAGAAATTAATGTTTAACCAATTTTTATCGTATTTGTTAAGTTCTAATTGGTTTGATTGACATTATAATACTTTGAATTGTTGATTCTATAATCTCTGTTCTATCGCTATTTCGATCAATATGTAACATAATCCTTGGTAGGTGAGAGTTTTTAGAGTATGAGACCATTTTGATCATTGAAAGGATTAATTGTGGCAAAAAATGTTAAAAATAATTCAACAAAGAAAACTACGAAAAATAAATCTGTGAGTGTTAAAGCTCAAGAGGTAAATAAAAAATCACTTAAAGTGATTAAAAATGAAGTGCGAAACGGCGTGAAAAAATCGGTATCTTCACCTTCTAAAACAGAATCCAAACTCTATGGTCAGGTTTTGGTTGAAGCAGCGGAATTAGAACGGTTTCCTAACCGAACACTGGTTCGGCGTTATGAGATTGAATTTAGTTGTCCTGAGTTTACTTGTCTTTGCCCGCGCAGTGGGTTTCCTGATTTTGCTACAATTTATATTCGTTATGTTCCCGATCAATGGTGTGTGGAGCTAAAATCACTCAAACTTTATATAAATAAATTTAGAAATGATAAAATTTTCCATGAAGATGTAACCAACTTAATTTTAGATGAATTGGTGAATTTACTTGATCCTTGGGAAATTGAAGTGGTCGGAGATTTTAATGTAAGAGGAAATATTAAGACTGTTATTACTTCCAGTCATTCAAAAGAAGAGTGATTGTTGAGAGTGAGTCCAGGATTACCTCCATTTAATCCTAAATCCACATAAAAGAATCAAAGATTTAACAAACTGTCAAAATACTCCATTAAACTTATCGATAATGTTCTAAAAAAGAATTTATATTTCGGTTATAGAAAGGATTGAGTTTAAGGAGTACAGAAATGACTAAATCCACTAAACCATATAGTCTTTGGATTTCTACTTTTTTAATTATCAGTAATTGTTTAACTATTTTCCTTTCAGGTTTTTATTTTTGGAATTTGAGAATTGTTCCTGAAAGTGGATATGCCTGGGTGTTTCTTTTGTTATATTCTATTGGACACTTCGGTCTACTAAGTTTAATTTTTTATATACCCTTACTTTTATTAACTAGATTGACATGGAATTTTAACATTCACAGATTTCTATTACCATTTCTATTAAGTTTTGGTCAGACTCTTCTTTTGATTGATTCTTTTATTTATAGTCAGTATCGATTTCATATAAATGGATTGGTCTTGGATTTATTTATTCACGGCGATGGTCAAATTATCCATTTTAATAAAATCATGTGGGTGTGGATATTACTATTGGCTTTAGTCTTGTTTTTAATGAATTTTATCATTTCTGAAATAATTCAACACTGCCAAAATAATAGAAAGATTACAGGTTCAAGTATTTTTAGGTCGTATATTTGTTTGGTTTTTATTGCCTATATCAGCAGTCAATCGATACATGCTGAGGCCGATGCTCATTTTTACCACCCAATCACACAATTAGCCGGAGTTTACCCTTTAGCAGCACCAGCCCGTTTTGCAGAAGGGAAATCGAATATAGAATTATTTTCCAAACTATTAGATGCTAACTATAATCCACGTTCTAAAACTGAAAATATATCGTGTCGAACGCCATTCAAACCCAAGAATGTATTAATTATTGTTATTGATTCACTCAGATCAGACACGCTCACATCTCAAGTTATGCCTCAGTTGAATCAATTTGCAAAAAAGAATCTTTCATTTCAAAATCATTTTAGTGGAAGCAATGAAACCCGAGGCGGTATATTTAGTCTATTTTATGGATTGCCACCCTTTTTCTTTGAAGCTGCTCGATTGCAAAGACAAAGCCCTCTCTTGATGGATCTATTTTTAAAATCAAATTATGAAATGGGAATTTTTGCTAGCGCTCCACTCACCAGACCTGAATTTGATCAAACTGTATTTAGCCAGATTAAGAATTTACGACTACTATCGAAGGAACAGACCCCATCAAGTAGAGATCAAGAAATAGTCAAAGAATGGAGTCATTTTCTGAATCAGAGATCTAAAGATCATCCTTTTTTAGGTTTTCTTTTTTTTGATTCCTTACACGCCTATGATTTTCCAGCGAGTTATAGTAAAAAATTTGAACCAATGTGGGAAAATATTAATTATTTTGAATTAAACAATGATTTTAATCCCACGCCTTTTATCAATCGCTATAAAACAAGTGCTCATTATGTTGATAGCTTACTTGGACAAGTGTTTTCTATTTTAAAATTAAAAAAATTAAATGAGGACACAATAGTCATTATCACGAGTGATCATGGTCAGGAATTTAATGATACCAAAAAAAATTATTGGGGTCATAATTCCAATTTTAGTCCATTTCAAACAAAAGTACCATTCGTCATTCAATGGCCCAAGCAAGGAGCTAAAAAATTCATTCATCGAACCTCTCATTATGATTTAGTCCCCACATTAGTGGAGCATCTCTTTCAATGTGCTGAAGATCATAAACAAAAATCTTGGGGCGTAGATCTGTTTGATCAAAAACAAAGGACAGGTATATTAATGGGTTATCCTAACCACTTTGGAATAATGCTTGAAAATAAAATTATCGTCGCCAATATGATGGGTAACTTTGAGATAGTTGATTTTAACTACAATAAACTTCATGAAAACAAGCTTGAACTCAGTTTACTCAGTGAAGTTTTATCTAAGCTTTCAATTTTTAATGATAATAAAAGTTTTCATAATAACATGAATCACTAGATACGACGACCGAAGACATATGTCTTCGGTCTCAATGATTCCGAGAAATTGGTTAAAGGAAGCATGTTTTCCAGAAATTGTTTTCATTCTTACAAAAAAAGTACCTTTTTTATTTCTGTCATTTTTGCAATTCTGTTAACGGAAAATACTGAATTGTCAACTGATACACTGAACTCTAATCAATTGAATTGTGAAAAATGTCTCTTATTGAAATGCATCCACTTTAGTTTTTATAATGATCCCTCAAGTTGAGGTTTCTGTAACCATGTTATTTTCATTCAAGCAATGCGAAACCAATCAATATTTAAGCAATAAAGATTTTCAGAGGGAGAAGGATCAACTATTTTTGCTGTTCCTTCAATAGCAGAAATAAGATGAGAGCGAACCTTTTCAATATCCGCCAAAGACAAAGTCATAGGAGAACTATAGTGAAGTTTATTTGGATCTTCACTGCGGATATTTTCAAGTGCTCGCATACGCCAATTAGTGTGATGTTGTTTTATCCAAGGTGAATCTGGAGAGAGATGAATTCTGGCTGGGCCAATAGATATTTGACCTTCTTTTTCGATACATAATCCAGAGTCCAATAAAAATGAAATGACCTCTCGGACTTTTTTAATTGGGAGATTTAATTTTTCAGAGATAGCAAAGTCTGATTTATACGCAGGAATAGCAGTTAATTGTTGAATCGCAATATAGTACCAATCAGAGTAATAAAGAGGTTTATCCTTTTCTGAAACTTCAGACGTTGATGAAAACCTTTTTGAAAGCACTTGTGCTGTTTTTTTTAAATGACTTATTCTTCTCATCAAATGTCGTCGCAAGGGTTGATTTCCAGCTCGATCTAATTCAATCAATGTTAAAAAATATTCAGTCTTGGCATCAGAAAGACCAATGAACTCGGCAATGAGACTACCTTGTTCAAGAGAAAGTTGTCTTTTATTATTAAGCATTTGACTGAAAAACGCTGTGCTAACACCAGCCGCTTTAGCGAGTAATTTATTTTGTCCATGTCCACCTTTAGGCATGGCTTGTAAAGACTCAACTAAAAACAGTCTAAAATCATCAAACTCAAAGATATCCATCATTAACCCCATAAAATATTAGCTAATAGCTAATATTTTACATTATTATTAGCTAAATTTAAATAGCGCAATGCATTATTTCTGTGTATTTTAGGCTTATAAATTGAAGGTTAAATCTTAAGTACAGGAGCTGAACATGAGAATTGATTTTATAGATTTTAAAAGCTCATTTCTAGTTAAAGTTTTTACATGTGTGAGCATGATATGTCTCAGCCACTTTGCTTTGGCAGGAACGGCATCAGGAGGCGGAGGTAATCTTTGCTACATCGATGGTCAGCCTGTTCTTTTAGAGTTGGCTAACTACCGGCCTATCCTTCGCGAGGAGGGTTTAAAGTTTGAAGCCACTAATATGACTAAACTATATGGATTTAGTGCCCTTACAAAATTAAATACTGGAAAAATTAAAGAACGAGTTGATGCCATTCTCAATGCTAACATTAAAAACTCTCCCATCATGATTTCTTGGCTGCGTAAAATAACCTCCCTATTGTCCTTTAGTTTAACTTCGGCATCAATCAATACAGCGGTGAAGGCCGACACAAGTCAATTTCCTGATTGTGATCAAGCCAATACCAAAGCGAGTATTCTTTATTTTCCTCCTTTGATGGGACTTGTTGATTTGGAACAATTTAACTCTCTGGATTTGGATTCTCAGGCCGGCTTGATTCTGCATGAGTCAGGTCGTTTTTTTCAATTAATGTTAAAGACCAATCCCAATTCGGTAGGAGCTCAAGCTTCAGATATTTTCACCGATGCCAGATTACAAAAAATGGTCCTCACCCTTTTTGAAGTATATTGGGGAAAAAGCGATGCAACGATTGATCAAGAAGATTTATTTTCAGCTTTAGAAGAGACACTTTTTATAGATATTTTCGGTACCGATCTTTGTCTTGAGAATTTTGCATTTAAAGAAGCAAAAATCATTGTTTATCAAAAAAATGGAATTTCAAACTCTAAATTACAATCAGTAAAAGATGGTAATATTCAGTTTTTCCATGAAATAAGGTATAAACAAGATGAAATGATAAGACAAGCACCTGAAGCTTTTGGTATTGCCTGTCGTCTTCAATCTGAATATAAACCTTGGTATGAACAAAAAAAGAAAATCTTATCCTTGAAAGAGAAACTCAAAGATACACCTTTGAAGGGCTTCTATGCTAGAGCAAAAAAGGAATTAGACAATCGATTAACCAAAATCCTCCAAAAGCCTTTGGAAGAAAAAAATCACTTTAGAAATTCCTTACTGAAAGGGATACCTAATTTATTAGATAAGGTTTTGCTTATCAATGCTACTTTAAATCTGCAATTATTTTGGATTAGTGTGAGTGCGGATAGCTATTATAAAATTCGTGATGACTTTTTTCTTTCAACTGAAAAGAAACACGCAATTAAAGAAATTGAACAACAGAGCTGCAATTCGCGAGAAAATTTAAAGGAGTGGTTTCATCATGGAGCGCCTGACGCATCTGAGGGAAAATCGATTTCTGCTTTAGAGCAAATTCTCGAAATATCAAATCCAAAATGTCAATAATAACAAATTAAGCATAAAAGTCTTCTGAAGAGAAAACTTTTATTTTAAATAAAAAAGGATGTATATATGAAAAAGTTTTTACTATTTATTGTGAGCATTATTATTTCTTGTGGAATTAATGTAAATGCTAACGACCAGACTTCCATTAAGCAAGAATACAATTCCATTCAAATAGGTCTGCAAAGTGAACCCATTGATTTATATGGAACCGGAAACTATAAAACGATATTTATTCGATCTCGCGAAATAAAAGAAAATTCTCAAGAACTTGCCAACCAATTCGGTGCTTATTTTCAAAGTTTTATCTTTACCATCAATCCGAACCAATGTGAGAAAGCCGTGTCTAAAGATGGATCTCTATGTAACGAAGTAGGATCTTTAGAGCTTGTTGCTAAATTTAAAAATAATAATGAAATTGCATTATTTCCTTTTGAAGATGACTCTAGTAGAAATAAAGAGGGAAGTAAAATACCAAGAGAGTTTTTTCTAACAGATTATGAGACTGATGAGCAAATCCATTTATCTATTGAAATTAAAAGAAGCACAAATTATCCAGGCATCGATAAACAAGAATTATTTTTGATTGCTAAGGATAAAAAAGGAATTAGAAAAGCTAAGTTATTCCCCTTTCTGAGTCATTTTTAGTCTTTAAAGTTCTAATTAAAATTATTTATAAGTCTTTTATGAGGTATTAAATGAAACTATTTTTAAATTATTTTTTATTATTTACTTGTTTAGGATCACACGTTTTTGGTTCTGAGCTCCCAACTCATTATCCGCCCACTTATCAATGTGATGTAAAATATACGCTTTTGCGCGAACTCCAGAAAAATATGCTGACGCCAAAAATATCTACTATTTTCACAACTGAAAATATCGAGGTTACTCCTGGAAAGCCCGTCGAAGTTGATTTAGATGATAGTAATCAATTTTCTGTAATTTTTGAAATCAATAATGATGATAATATTTATAATAATGAGAAGTGGACCATTCGAGTTATGGATAAACATACTCGTAAGTCGCTTTGGTGCTCTAATTATATTGGTCACTATCTTAAACGTCCGATTGTTTTTAATGATGGAAGAACAGGATTTATCAATATAGTGTGTGACATTCATTCAGATGGATTGCCAGAACAGTTTCCCCCAATTGAACATCAAGGAGCTAAATCTTTCAAATGTTCAGAGTAATCACAAATTAGAATCTAAACCAGGAAAAAGCTGGTAAATGTTATTTTAGAGGTGCTAGAGCAGTTTTAAGTATATAAGAAGCAGATATTGAGGTATTAATTTTTTTTTGAAAAGAAAATACTTGTTAAAAATCTAATGAAAATGGCCCAATTCTCTCCGGCACTTGCAGACTTACGATACGTGACCATATCGAGTAAAAAACTGAGGTGAATAAAACTAAATAGTTAGGAGTGTGGCAGTTTTTTTGCCCCACTTTAGGGCAAATAAGCTTGATTGTTTGTTGCGCATCTGTTAAATCCCGCCCATGGAAAAAGAACTTATAAACAAACAAAAAATACCTCAAGATGTGATTACTAGTTTTCAAGACTGGTTTCAAAGAGAATATTTTAAACGTAGAAGAAAAAACCAAAGTTATTCAATACGCTCTTATGCAAGATATCTTAATTTGGAACCCTCAACAGTATCTCAGTTGCTTTCAGGAAAAAGACGACCCTCTATAAAATTTGTAAAAAAACTATTTTTAACTCTTGAAATAACTCCTGTAGAACAAATAAAAGTCCTTAATTCATTGAGCAAGAAAAATGAATTATTAAACATTAGCGAATCACAAAAATATCAAATGATTGCATTAGATTCATTTAAAATTTTAGCGGACTGGTATCATTATGCTATTTTAGAATTAACATCCGTTGAAAACTTTAAATTCGATCCTTTGTGGGTTGCGAATCAACTTAATATTTCTGTAATAGAAGCAAGACAAGCTATTGACCGATTACAACGATTAAAATTAGTTGAAATAAAAAACGGGAACTTAGTTAAAACAAATGAGTTTGTGACAAACTTTGAAGAAGGAATAACCAGTTCTGCACTGAAGCAACTCCAACTGCAGGTATTACAAAAAGCTTTAGATGCTATTGAGAATGTATCGCCGCAAGAAAAAGATATTACCTCGATGACAATGGCGATTGATGAGTCAAAGTTACCTGAGGCTAAAATATTAATTAAAAAATTTCGTCGCGAACTTTGTCGATTTTTAGAAAAAGGCAAACAGACAAGAGTCTTCAACTTAGCAATTCAATTATACCCAATATCTAAAGGAAAGTAATAAGGAGTTTTTCATGTTCGAAAATAAAATGGTAAAAATAATAAAAACAACAGTCATTGGTTTTATTTTGTGTTTCTTTTATTCTAACTTTAGTAACGCCAATGGAGCTGAAGGAGGAGGAGGTGGCAATAGGAGTACCTCCACTCGAGAAGAGATATTATCAGCACTCAAATGTATTGATATGAAAAACTTATTCTTTGAAGTGCATCGTGACAGATCTAAGTTTAAAGATAGTGTGTTAAAAGGTGTATTTTTGAAAATGTTTGGGCCAGAGATAAATGAAGCAGTATTAAAGACTTCTTTTCGAGACGAAGTTAATGAATTTGAATCAACTCCCATAGCGCAAATCATAAAACGGACAACCATTCTATTGTTAGAGGATACTGCCTGCCATGACACTAATCATGAAGAGCGCGACGCTAGTGCATCTTCAAGAGAAATTTGTTTAAGTTTGATGAGGTTAACTAAAATTTCTTCTGGTAATTTGCAGGCAGAACTTTCCGCCCTATTAGCCCACGAGCTGACGCATGTTATTGGGTTTGGTGAATTAGAGGCCAATCTTGTTCAAGTTTTCTTTTTAAAGAATAGCAAACGCCTATTTTACCGAACTGATGATATGAATATCTTATTAAAAGAAATGAGAGAAATTCATCGAAGATTACCATATATTGCCGCAGGTGTTAGGAGAATTAAAACTGATGGAAATGAAAACTCTTGTTCAGGTCTTCTAATGATGGCCGGAAAAATGTCATTTATCTCGAATATTATCTCCCAGAAAAATATGGTCCTCGTTGGTCAATGGGGGGAGAGATACAAAACATCCAAGGATCAGTATTATCATTCGCTGTATATTGAAGAAGGAATAGAGAAATTAGGATACACTTGCACTCGCTTCCTTTCAGAAAGTAAGAAACCAAATTCTATTTCTAGTGCTGATATAGATAATCTAGCGAATAATATTGAGTATCTAAAAATAGAAGTTAATAAACTGTTAAACAGTTTTGATTTGGAATTGCAATAAAATGGAAATCCTATGAAAATTACTATTAGTAATAGTAAAGGATAGATTATGATAATATCTGGTATAAAAATTATTTATTTGAATAGAACATCCTTTCACTCTCATAATCCAATGAAATATTTTGTAACAAGGAGGAGAAGTGAAGCAAATTATTTATATTATAGGTCTCATTCTACTGATCATGGTTAAAGCTTATTCTGTTGAGCTCTCTATAGTGGCTGGAAGTCCGCATCAAGAATATGATTTTGTGAGAGAGGTTTTGGTTGAAAGATTTAGACTACAAGATTCAAGTCAATCATCTATTTCAGACCATACAAGTCGAATTTTCTATTTTGCACAAAAAAATGGTGTTAAGTCTATAATTAGTATTGAAGTTTTAACTGGGGCGGGCTCTGGCTCTTATGAGCAAGTTATGGAGGGGATGAGGTTTGCAGCGACTCGATCAAAGGTCATTCTCAATGCACTTGGTCCTTTAACTAATAGCTGGTGTCAGGTGATGGCTTCTTATCCGAGTGTTGTATTCATGACTCCTGTGAATTCAGATGGCAAGATTGTTGATACCTCAAAATTTCCAGATTGTAGAGCTGCTAATATTCTAATTGTTTCAGGTCTGGATACTTCTTTAACTGATTTGCATAGTACACAAGATCGAGGGGATATAGTAAGATTAGCAGTGCCCTTTGTTAATCTTAAGAGTCCTATTGGAAGTGCGTCCTCCCGAGCTTATGGTATGGGAATCGTTGCTGGTAAAATGGCTCAATTAATTAGAGCTAATCCTGAATTAACAGGAGCTGAATTGATTAATTTATTTTTTAAAACTAATACTATTTATCTTGAAAAGTTAGAGGGAAAAGTAAAAGCAGGAAGAGCTTTTGTCACCTTAGAGTAGATAACTTATTAATGAAGTACAGCTTCCAAGATCCAGCTTGTTTAGATACTTTTGTCAGGGGCTTTTTTGAGAGTGTGAGTTAATCAAAATATAAATTAAATTTAATGAATTCTATTATTAGGATTACTTAATAAAGTATAAAAAAATGTAAAAAAAGAGGAGAGTTTTTTTATGAAAAATTATAATAGCAAATTTTATCTAAATGGATTCATATTGCTAACTTTAAGTATGTTATCATCATTTAGAGAGGGGTTCAAGAAGACTTATCACAAAAAATTAATTGCACTGGTAGTAATAATGACGTCACTCTCATCCTTTGCATCTGAAAATATCCGTGAAATATTAGCTAAAGGAATAGTAAATAAAACTCTATTGCTAGATTGCCAAATAGCTATTGGTGAAACTAGTGCATTGGAGACATTTGAAATAGGTTATCATCCTCAAACAAAAGAATTGTTCTTTGTTGAAATTTCGAAATCTATTGAGATTCATTCAACTAAGACAACTATAACTTTAAATAAAAATGAATTAATTGTAGAGTATTCTATGCCCAATTCTGATTCAAAGGTATTTAAAATGTCCCTATTTTTTCAAGATAATGTACCTAACGCCACTATTGGAGATACTAAATACTTTTGCGATTAATAGACAATATAAGATTGCAAGTAGTTGTTGATCGATTATAATTATTTCTTAAACGATAATTATCCTTTAATCATCAATGAGGATTATTTAAATAAATGTTTTTTGCCAGTTTATACCGAGGTCGATATTTTGATTGCAATGGACAATTAGATAATGTTCCTTTTGGAGAAGAACAGCCCCACCAGAATTGCATCAGCCAGAGGACCTCCAACACAAGCTCTTGATGACAACTTCAGACACGATATTAATCTCTTTTTCTCGGATAATCTATAGCTCTTAAAGCTCAATGACTTTAAGCTATGAATACTATTATCTAAAATTAAAAAACTCTTATTTTAACTGTCTTTTATGTCTTATCGAAAAGAGAAGTAAGTCCCATCGCATTTTGGGAGTGCCTCAATTTCTTTTGCAAGTTTCTTTTTAAGTAATTTTTTTAACATAGCTATCTCATCTAACCTTAAAGTAAAAAAAACTTGAGCCGTAAATTTCTAAAAGCATGATTGTATATTCAAAAGCAGCGCCTTGAACCAGGGAATCGAATTAAATTCAGACCGATAAACCACAAAGAATTGTCTAACGGGTAGGGCTTTCGCGGGTAAGGGAATGATCCAAGTATCTTTTTTTGAAATTTTCAAATAAGAAGGAATAATAGCCCAACCCATTTTTGCCACGACCATGGAGGTAATGCTAGAGTAATTTTCTGTGGCTCTTATCATTTTTATCGCAGATGGCTCCAATGAATAAAATAAACAAATACTATTTATTAGTTCATCATTTTCTTTATATCCAAGGCAAGGAAGGTCTTTTAATCGAAAAAAAAGTAATTCTCCGAGATTTGGTTTAATGGATAATAGACTTTTGGGAATGACAAGTTGGAATTCTTCTTTGAATAAAGGTTTTGCCATAAGCTCATAGGAGTTTGGAACTAAATGGGTTATTCCAATTTCAGCAGTAAGATTCATAAGTGACTCAATGACTGAATCATTGGAGGATTCCAAAAATAAAAGTGCACCATCAAAATTAAGTTTAAGTAAAATTCTATCTAAAACACCTCTGCGCCCTACAATTCTTAGTTTAGTATGATGTGCAGTTTGGTAAAGCTCTCGAGTTTGTCTGACGACTTCCTGGATGTTTCCTAATCGCTCTTTTAATCGTTCTTGGAGAACTCGACCGAATGGAGTTAAAACTTTTTTTCGGCCCTGAATGGTAAAAATGGGTTCTTTCATTGCTTTCTCAAGTTGTTGTAGTTGTTTCGTTAGTGCTGGTTGCGTGATTCTAAGACGGTTGGCAGCCTCCACAAGATTTTTGGATTCGTTGAATATTATAAATGAGTTGAGCAGATTGATGGGTATTGTTTCCATTTCTAATATATAACATAAAGAATATAAAATATAAAAACATATTCCTTATAAAAATAGAAAATAACTGAGATTGTATTATTGTAATTCAAAGGGAGGCATAAAATGATAAAAGAAGAAGTAAAGTTGGTATCTATTACACCTCAGGCAGAAGAAACAATAGCCTACTGTGCCAGAGTCAGTAATCCAAGCAATCAAGATAATCCCAATAGTTTTGGTTTACTCAGTTACTGTGTGAAAAATGGACATTGGTCGATTTTTGAACAAGCGAATATGGTACTTGAAATCAATACTTGTCGCGCTGTTGCGCCTCAAATTTTAAGACACCGATCCTTTTCTTTTCAGGAATTTTCACAAAGGTATTCCATTGCGGATGGTTTTGTTGTGCACCATGCTCGCCGACAGGGAAAGACTAATAGGCAAACTTCGACTGATGACTTAGATAAGTCTACTCAAAATTGGTTTATACAGAGTCAAAATAAAATTTGGCAACTTGCTTATACAGAATATAAAGAAGCACTGGAAAAAGAGATTGCTAAAGAATCAGCAAGGGCGCTACTTCCACTCAATACAGCGACGCGACTTTATATGAATGGCACTATACGTAGCTGGATTCACTACATTCAATTACGGACAGAGGTGGACACGCAGTTTGAACATAGACGAATCGCTGAGCAATGCCGCGTAATTTTTCTTCAACAAATGCCACAAATATCAAAGGCTTTGAATTGGGAATTAACAGCAAAAAAAGCTTGTGAGGGAAGCCATAGATGAGGAGCTATTATTATTTATCAAATCCTTATAATGGATCCTACGATGATAAAGAGTTACGAGCTAGAATTGCTGCACAAGTTTGTGGTTTTTTATTAAGGCGAAACATTCATGCATGGAGTCCTATTGTTCATAATCATGCAATGCTAAAAACCGTCGAATTTACTCTTGAAGAACGCCGCTCTTTAATATTGGATTTTGATTTTTCACTTCTTCGTCATGCGGAGGCCATGATTATAATAATGATGGACGGTTGGAAGAAATCTTTTGGTGTGGGTGCTGAAATCGATTTATGTAAGCAACTTTCCATTCCAATAAAGTATCTTGACCCTAAGGACATAAATGACAGCGTTGAAGATGTATGTTCATTACTTCGAGAAAAATCTTAATAATAAAAAATATGATTTTCATGGATAAAAAGAAGGATCCACCATTTAAAAATATAAATTGATATACCTTTTGTAGTAAAAACACAAATTTAGTTTATCGGTAATCCTTTTCCAGGAATCTAAATAACCACCTGAGGGAGTAGAAGACATATAAAGCGGTATTGTAAGGGGTTTCGAGCGAGTATGAAGGTACTTGTTTGGCCTGTAATCCCTCGAAGTTTTGATCTACTTTTTCAAAATAGTAAGTAGAGCCGAGTTTATTTTTTCTGAGTAGTTACAAATACTTGTTCAAAGAGCAAGTTCGAACTCAAGAGGAAAAGACATGTACGATCTCGCCTTACTCTTTGATAAATGTAAAGACAAAAAGTCTTTGAATGAAGCGGTCAATTTATTTTTTGAGTTCCATGAGAAGTGACTCTTTCATATCTGGTTGCTCGTGAATTACTTTCCATGCTCGTAAATAATCAGTACCATGGGAGGCTTCAATTTGACCAATTCCAGGAATCAGTTGAGACAAACCTAAAGATTCAAAAACTAACTTCTGAACTGCATAAAGGTGTAAATGAGCTTCATACAAATCACTATCATTTAATTTAGCTAAGATTTTAGACGGATTTTTTTCAAGAATATTATTGATATATTTATGCAGAATTTCATGGAAAGCGGTTGAAATAAAAAAGAAGATGGGCATGGGTTTACCAAGACCTGGAATATCTCGAGAAGATGATGTTAAGTAAGAGATCACGTTAAAGGCCAATGGCGTTCCCATAAATGGAAGTCTGGGGCATAAGAAAATTGCAGCTTGGAGGTTTTGCATTGGGAATGGCTTACCTATGACTTTTACCGTAGCTATCAGGAGTGGCGATCCTTGCTGATCCCACTGGGCTTGAAACCACTGTAGCTTTGAAAGAAGTTCAGTGCGATATTCTGGAATTTTAGGGATGAGTGCCGTTTGTATTGGAGTTAGTACTTCAGGTTCAACCTTTTGCGGGCAATACATATCTAATCCATAAGAGTATTCGATTTTAAGATGAGGAATGCTATTAGCTGCGACAAGGTTGGAAAATAAACTCAAGAATACAGTGATTGGAAAAACTTTTTTCATAAGGCTGTGAACTATCACTAATACTATCACTTGGTAAAGTGAAAATAAGTCCAACTGTAAACAGCAGAGGTATTAGAATCAATCATTTATAATTTTTTCCATGTAGCCATGAATTGAGCCCGAAACTTGTAATTACGAGGGAAAAATAATCAAGTCTAAAAGATAACTTTGACTGGAGAAAATACTGATGATAACTCTTGCTCGCTAGGGTATTTTTTAGTTAATTACTCTAGTGGGTTACGCATGAAGCCTCAATCCAATTAACCGCTTAGCTCGCGGTTTTTTTGTTTTTGGCGATATCGAGAATCTCCACCATTTACCGAGAAGAACGAATTTTACCTATGACAGATATTAAACCAAAGAAACCCAGAACCAACAAATATCCCGCCCCAGGCATTACTCTCGAAATGATGTTAACGGACCTAGTGGAAAATTATGGTTGGGAGAGACTCGGCGAAAAGATCAACATCCGCTGCTTCAATTATGATCCTAGTATTAAATCAAGCCTGAATTTCTTGAGAAAAACTCCGTGGGCCAGAGAACAAGTCGAAAAACTTTATATGTGGCGAGCGAATACTGGCTGGGATCCACGGGACAATCATAAATAGTTCCATTCCCCAACTCAATCCAAACATTGCGGGCTCTACGCCAAAGACTGCAGCGAAATCCTATTCTTATTTTATGATTTATACAAAAACTGATGGGATAAGCTCTCTAATCAGAAATTCATTAGAACATTCTAGAGTCAAACCAATTCAACCTTAAAATTACTATCTCGTTTCTAACCTAGAATTAATGCTGTAAAATTTTTTTATCTTCATAAATTCAAACAAATACCGCATCTTTCACTACTACGCCTGGATTGCCAGCGCTGGGAAGACCCATCCTTCCCCAATCTCTTTCCTAACTATCAAGACTATAACTTTTGGGCCAATGAAATCCTAAATCTACAAAAAATCCTTGGGCCATAGATGTATCGTCAATAATATTTTTTCAAATGAGGTCACGCTTCATATTTTCATATCAACACGTGCATATGGTTTATATTTGAAAACACGCTCAAATAATTATTTTTTAGCTTCTAAGATTATTCTTACTATATATGTCGGAATTATCGTATAATTATGACATATGATACCGCGAATTTGTAACATTTCAAATTCACATAGCTTTTTTCAATTTGGTCCAAGGGGAGTAGGGAAAACAACCTTTCTGGAATCCTGGTCTAAAAGCCGGAGTACCTTTTACATTGATCTCCTCGATCCACAAACCTATCAACGGTACTTTTCAAAACCACAACTTTTGATTAGTGATTGGGAGGCAATTGGCTCTGACTGGATTATTATAGATGAAATTCAAAAAAATCCCAGTCTTCTTGATGTAATTCAAAAACAAATGAAATTCAAAAAGCCTCTATTTGCTCTAACTGGGTCTAGCGCCAGAAAATTGAGAAGAGGGGCCGCCAATCTCTTAGGAGGAAGAGCTTTCGAGTTTCACCTTCACCCGCTCACTCACATTGAATTGGATTCTAAATTTAATTTGTTGGCATCATTAAAATGGGCAGTTTACCCTACATCAGTGAAATGTCTGATGCCAATAAAGTGCGAAGCCTTTATTCTTATGTATCAACCTATTTAAAAGAAGAAATCTTAGTCGAACAATTTGTTATACTAGAGTTTATTAGACTCAATGAATATTATGAAAAGCATTTTGAATTCACCTACTTTAGATCTAAAGATAACCTAGAGATTGATTTGATCATCAAGCGACCAGGACTATCTGAGGTGCTTATTGAAATTAAATCAAAAGACTATTTTGATGCCGATGACTCGAAGAGTTTGAGGTCCATAACAAAAGAATTTAAAAAACCTGAGCTCTATGTATTTTCAAACTGCCAAACTATCTCACTTTTTGAAAAGGTTCACCATATGCCTTGGAATTTAGGAATAAAGAAAATTTTGAGTCCTAGAAATTTAATAACATGTTAGGGGATTAGGAAAATAAAGCAATATTTGAAGAAGTCGAGGGCGTATGAGCCCACTTGTTTGGGGGTAATAGATATGTTCCAGAATTTTCTTTATCACCTCTGTTTCTTTAATAGCTGCGATGATTTTGACTTTACCCCCGCAGATTCCGCAAGTTTTAACATCGACGTCAAAAACCCGTTTAAGGAGTCTGGCCCAAGTAACTCGCTTTTATTTAACCAAATCATTTTTATTATTCTCGATTGAGCTGGGGAGAGCATCTACTTTTTTTGGTGGAACCACAATTTTAGAATCTTCAGAATACTTCTACGGGTAAGCCGGCTTTTGAAAACTCAGTAATTACACTTCTCGTAACCTCTCCTCCCATAAAAGACAATAGCTTGCCATGTAGGATCTTTTGCAAAACGCAACTGTAAATCCTCACCATCTAGCGTAGGTCTCCAGTTATTGATGTCAGTATTTACAAAGTGCACCATGTTCATTGGAGATATTTTTTTTGTATGGCTAAATTCCGACTTACAATGGCAGAGGTTTTAATGTTCTTATAACCAAGCTCCTTTGCTAGAAGATATTTTTAACTATAATAACGATAGGAAAAAATAATTTTACTTATTTCTATATGATCATTATACGATTCAACTAGATGGAGAATATTATGAAAATTATCGTATTTATTAGTGGATTGGTTATTTCTCTAGATTTATGGGCAGGGCTTGAGGTTCAACGTTGCTCAAACGTTAACTTAGAAACTCCAATAAATCTTTGCTTTGAGTCACCACTTTATGAGGGAAATATCAAAATTATTCAAGAGAAGATTGCTTTGAAATTCTCCATCGAAAATCAGCCACGATCTGAGTTCATATTACGCAATGGTCGAATAGGTAAGATTCAACTGTTAGGTACTGAAGCTTTAATACAGATCGACGATATGCCCCTAATTCATCTTAAATGCGATTTGTTCATTCCTGGTGTCTGTCGATAACCCTTTAAGCTTAGCTGAGTGAGTATTATTAAAAAACTAAAACAGTTAGAACAAAATCTTCAGCTTTTTTTGTTGGTTTTTCTAAGCTGGCATAATAGATCTTTTTTTTTGGTGTTATATTGATGAGTAGGTTTCAACGAGAGCCATTTTAAGGTATTATTTGTTACCATTACTTTGATATTTTTTCTCTTAGAACTCCCAATTAGAAGTTCAAAATATTGAAGGTATAAAAAATGGGTGTGTTTGAGTATTGTTCTGAATATCTTACAAAAGAGTGCGTGACTATTGTAAAAAAGTGATACTCTGACTATATTCATAAATAATTATTTATGTTTTTTATAAAATATGTCGGTTAATTCCGCTACACAGAGGAAAAAAAATGAAAGTAAAATTTTTATTATTATTGATCACTAGTTTTTTGGGAATTCAAAATGTTTTTGCTGCTGGTGATAATGTACTCTCAAGCCTTATTAGTTTTACTAGGGGATATGATATTCTAAAAATTGAACAAACGGACGAAAAATTGATTGCAATTTCAAGTCCTTTCAATCAAATGGAATACTTATTTCGCATTGAAGCAAAAAACTTTGATACAGGTAGCGTTCAATTTAAGGTTAAAGCAGTAGTTTTAAGCTCAGGTGAAGTTAAAGTATCGTATGAATAATTCAACAACCACCGGCAGCTAAAGTCGGTGGGATGTTTTTCAATTGGCTCTTTTATTATCTCATTTGTCACACTTCCTGACGTAGCCTAGAAAAATTCGGTTCTTCACTCTTCATGGTGGGAGACAGTGAGTCAAAATTGAAGGCAATGATCCTTAAACCAGTTAGAATTTAGGTGTCTAAAGCCAAATTTTAACAAAGGA
>Ga0154020_10001774_pt1 | contig 26494 bp, 24 predicted proteins | sample Klosneuvirus_201_FD_109709 | JGI IMG/M metagenome (GOLD analysis project Ga0154020, IMG submission 109709) | Active sludge microbial communities from wastewater, Klosterneuburg, Austria - Klosneuvirus_20160825_MG | ecosystem: Engineered > WWTP > Aerobic digester > Activated sludge | place...
CCGAAGCTTGAACTCCGGACTGAATGACCGACGGGGACGTGCCATACCAAGACTCCTTTTCTGCCACACCCAATCTACGAAATCATCACCCTAACTGTCCAGCCTGAGGGGTACAGTCCACACATATGGATCGAATCTCGACACAATGAAAGAGCTCGTTCATGTCGAGGATCTTACGGTGAAAGTTAAGGAATTCGAATCTGTGGGTCGTGTATATGTTATTAACTCACTTCCTGGTGGTCATTAGGATATCGTGAGGCTACTCTTCGCAAATATGCCTACTTATTTGGTATCCCTTGGCACCGAGCACGGATATTGGCATCGCGTGCGCAAGTTAGCATCTGACAGTGTATTCAAGGCTGTTACAGGAATAAGTCCTATTGTTGGAAACAAATCAATATGCCGAGGGCTTTGGGAAATTGCTAGCTCAGCGAAACGACTAGAGCATGAAATAAGATGGATTGACTTGGATATCCATGCACCTGAAATATTGCTGACTGATTATGAGTGGGCTGATCAATTGTGGCTTTACGCAGTAACACCAACAATAGAAAAATGCCTAACACTTGCTCGCTCAGCTAAGAAAGCTAATAGTCGTATAGTGGTTCTTATGGGTGGACCTCATGTGAAAGCTCGATATCAAGAAATACTGAATCAAAATCAGTGCGTTGATTTTGCTGAGGCAAAGTCTAGTGCACCAGGCGCGATCGCAAGACAGGTCCATCAACCGGACCAGATTCCTGGAATTGCTCATAGACACAATGAATTGATCTATGTTAATACTGAATCGAGAGATAATCATTCTACACACGAAATTGTCGACCATCAAATTCTTCCCCTCCCATTATCGAATTATTACATCAACACTACAACAAGCATTGGATGTTGTCGTTCTTGCAGTTATTGTATTGATGGTATGCTTCCATATCGACCGAGACCAATGTTAAATGTTACGAGAGAGTTAGAGCAAATTGAGCGAGAGAGTGATTCGGGCGCTATTGTGCATTTCTTTGATAGCTCGCTTAGCGCAAATAAAGAACGCGCATTCGATTTAGCGAACTTCATCATAGCTAACATATCAAAAGTATCGTTTAGCTGTGACCTTGAGCTATCTGCAATTGAGGACTCCCTTTTGCGAAAACTCGCGGATGCGAAATTCATATCTGTATCAATCGGTTTTGAATCTGCTGACAACGGAATCCTGAAGTATATGAATAAGCGTGGAACCTTTCAGGATCGAATTGCTTTAGCTAAGCAAATACGCCAAGCGATGCCTTGCACAATTATAAAGGCATATTGGCTCCTTGGTCTACCTGGTAGTACAATACAGTCATTAGAAAAGGAACTTGAGTCAATTAAGTGGTTGCTTGAGTCAGGTACGGTTGATCTGGTTTCCGGAAAACTCTTGGTTCCATATCCAGGGACCCAACTCTTTGAGTCCCCAGAGCGATTCGGAATCATTGTGCGAAAAGGATATAGCCAATATGACAGATATTCGATTCCACCTGTCAGTTTTCCTATTGAGGTTGGATCAGAGTACTTATCAGAAACTCTGATAAAGTGCGAGAGGCTAATAGCCAACTGCTACGCGACTCGACTCAATACAAGTATTCAAGCAATAGCGTCTCCAAATCAGGATCCTGGTAGGTACAATGGATCACTATATACTTAGATAGTATATTCGACTGGTGTTTTTCGTCAGCGCATTTGCACAAAAGGATCAGGACTATCGCCGCGCAGTGTGAGAGATATTGTCCGATTGGGTGCCCGACTGAATTTTGTGTTCCGGTGTCCATGCCGTCCCACCCGATCTTGAAATTCCGATTCGGATCGTGTATATTGATTTGATTATCATCCGTTTCTCGCACGCTCTCGCTCCGACAAAAGACGTAAAATCGTCTCGTTGCCGAGCGGCAAGTCACACCCCACAGCAAAGACATCCGCTGGCACGTGCACCTGTATCCAATATTTCTTGCCGAACAGGCGATCAAAAACGGCTTCATCTCGAATGAAGCGTTGAAGGCGGGGTTGAAGTGGCCTGTGGAAGTAAGATAGACAAACCAACACGGAATAAAGGGATGTGCAGATGGTAGCTACAAGGAACACGCAAAAGTATGTGTGCGCGGAGTGCGTGGAAGATTCCTATCTTAAACGCTACATTTCCGAGAACTCTACGGACAAGGAGTGTACATATTGCGGTGAGATCGGCAAAAAGCCGATAGCGATCACGCTTGACGATCTAACGGAAGTGATTGAGGCAGGTATGGAACGCGAATGGAGCAAAGCCGTTGATGAAATGTTCCATGATTCAGGCGAAGGAGGCTACCAGCCACAAAGTGCCGTCTACCAAACGTATGATATTGTATTCGAAAGTCTTGAGATTTCGGACAACACAGATCTTCTGGGTGATTTAGTTCATGAAATTGGTAACGAAGATTGGTGTCAACGAAATTTCGGCGGCTATCTCCCAGACGATGCCATGAAAACCAGTTGGGAGACTTTCTGTGACATAGTTAAGCACAAGGTCCGATATCTTTTTCGCGATTTTGCTGACAATCTGGCTGAAGAAAACATGGAGCTGACAGCACCTTCTGAAGTAATGGATTTCTTGGGTGGGAAGCTATTGGAGTACGTTACAGTAACTTCTCTCCCGACCGGAACAACAGTCTATCGTGTTCGGCCTCACGATGGCAACACGAGGTTCACTCTGGCTAAGGACCTTGCTCCGCCGCCTGAGGACCGAGCAATTCACGCAAATCGAATGAGCCCAGCCGGAATCCCAATGTTCTACGGCTCTTTCGATGCTGAAACTGCGGTTGCTGAGACTCGCAACCCAAAGGATGATTTCGCTGGAACTGTTGGTGCCTTCAGTGTCGTGAAGGAGCTAAAACTTCTTGACTTGACTACGTTGCCAGAAGTGCCAAGTCTATTTGATCCTAAGGCATCTGAAAGGCGCCCGTCGCTGGTTTTTTTAAGGGCTTTCCTAAGGGATATTACAAAACCCGTTATAAAGGACGGACGAGAGCATATCGAGTATGTGCCAACCCAAATCTTGACAGAGTACCTTAGGTATGGATTTAGCTTAAACGATGGAAATAGTCTAGATGGAATAATCTATCCGAGCGCTGTCCGAAAAGGTTTCCTGTCCTTTGTGCTGTTCTGCGAGAATAAACATTGTGTTGACAAGAATCAGAAGGTCGATGCATATGTTTTGCCATGGGTGCAGCTTGAATCTGTAAGTGAAGTATGCGAGTCCAAGGATTAACACTGACTTGCACACGTTGAGGATTCAAAACTGTCCCATACGACCAATGACGTATTTAATGACTGTCACGTTAGGGAGAATATTGTGACATGTGTATGTGCGGATTGCGTTAACGACAAATATCTCAAACAGTACATTGCTCAAAGCGCAGAGGTTGACAAATGTGACTACTGCGAGTCAGCGGGAGCCGGACTTATCGCGATCTCAGTTAGTCGTCTAGCTAAAGTAGTTTCTAAAGGAATGATGGAGGAATGGGATTATGCTGAACGATACCCCATTCCGTATGATTCAGAGGAGGGAGGATATTCGAAGTCTGACGGAGTTTTCCAAACTTCTGAACTAATCGATGATATCTTATACCTTTCAATCAATCCTGATCTTTGCATGGCAGTCGCTTGTGAAATCGGGGACACTTTTTGGTGCCAGAAAGGCTACGTTGGACTTTTGCCAAAAGCAGCGATGCGGCTAAGTTGGGAACGCTTCAGCTATATTGTGCGGCACAAGGTACGCTACTTTCTTGGCGACTATGCGGACCGCGTTGCAGACGAAATGGCTTCTTACTCTGAAAAGTTTGGATTTGGCGATGTCAAGACTCCATCAGAATTCAATTTCCTGCTTGAAGACCAGTTGACACAGTACCTCAAGTTAACTGTGTTAGAGCCCGGAACTCAGGTATTTAGGGTCCGGTTTCACAAACCGGGCGAGCATCTGCGTAGTGCAATTGAACTCGGACCACCAAGTACCGAGAAAGCAAGAAAATCTAATCGGATGAGTCCATCTGGCGTCCCGATGTTTTATGGGTCCTTTGATCCAGAAACGGAAATTGCGAAGAAGAAGGAAACACGGGAGTGCCCGGTCGGAACAATGGCGACCTTTCGTCTACTTCGACAAGTGCAATTACTGGACTTCACAACATTGCCAGCCATACCAAGCCTGTATGATACTGATCGATCAAAGGACCGCCCAAGACTTGCCTTCTTGCACTCCTTTGTGCACGATATCATGGGTCCAAATAGTCGCGATGGTTCACAACATATCGAATATGTTCCAAGCCAAATCGTCACTGAGTACTTCAGGTACGGTGCAGATCTCGGCATCGACGGATTCATTTACCCGAGCCCGAACCTTAACGGCAACTCATCATGCGTCTTATTCTGCGAAAATCATGCGTGCATTGACAAAGGTACGATGGTCGAATCTTACATTCAACCTTGGCTTGAGCTCGATTCCGCCATTGATGTTTGACAACGCATAGGCAAAGGAAAATAGGTCACAAAGAAGTTGAGGCGAAGAGTGCACTACACAATTTAAAAGTTGCTGTCAGGGGATCCGTCACTTCAGGAATACTATTCGAAAGCGAAGGTTCTTTGGCGTGACATTTCTCTCTCAAAATGAAAACGAGCAACCTGAAGTCCTTGCATTAGTACTATCATCGAAACAACGAGAGTTTGAGCACATTTGTCCTGAACAAACTGATAGATGGCTTGGGCAGGAGATCATGGTAGTCGTTGGAATCGTACAATTCTATTGGATCGCAACCGGATTCAGTTCCGAGAACTTGGGAAAACAGCGACGCATATATCAAGCATTTAGGCTAAGCCATTGTAGCTTGGAAATCAAGGCTCTTGCAGAGGATGTTGCTCAGAGTTATGAACTAATGGAGGACTGGGATCATGGCATCGACTAAGTTCCCAGAGCCTTTTGATCAAGCGAGCTACATTGAATGGCACGAAGAGACAATTACTGCTGATAAACTATTAGCTAAGAATTTGTCGACGTTTATGCAGGATATTAAACAGAATAGCAGAGACGATTTGCGTGAACTTGGCCAGCTACTGACATGCATTGCAACCCATTCGCAGAAAGAGAGTTCGATTCAAACTAAGAAGTTAATTGAGTTCCCGTATACAGTGCCCCTTCTAAGTGAATACAAAACTGCCGCTGATACACCTTAGTACGGAGAACTATTCAAAAGCGAGTCGTCAATTATTAGCAAACTATGGCGCGAGAATCGCAGGCATCCAAAATCTCCTGTTGGACTTGCGAAACTAAAGAGAGTATTTGGCGACCTCGTTCGAACATCCGTCATTGCACCGACACAGCTTCAAGCATCAATTTACGCTGAGCGCCTTGCAGAATGGCAGGTAGTTGCTGGTGACGAGACCCTTAAAGAGTTGTTCCCCAATGTTACTCACGTGAAAGTTGACAATGAAGTAAAACCAGCGGCAGGATATTCTGCCTATCATGGCAGTGTATCTTTCAAAGACGGACTTATGATCGAAGTCCAAGTATTCTACAAGATGGCCGAAGTGTGGAGAACAATTTCCCATAAAATGTACGAAGTTACCATGATACGTGATTCCGTAGTAAGAGATCTTGCCTCGTGGGCACGCTTGACAAATCGTTCGTTTGTACGTATATTTCAGAAATTCAAACATTCTGAGGTTCTGCAATGTCCACCACAAAAGCCGCTAATAAAACAATTACTTCCAGGATTAAATCGAGGGGTCAGGTCACCCTTTCCCCGGCAATTCTCAAGGCTGCCGCTGTAGATGTTGATACCGCCCTCTCAGTGCGCGTTGCCGCTCATAAGACAACTGTCCCCAAAGGCGCAATCATTCTCGAACCGCTCGAGCTCAAACCACGAGCCTGGACCAAGGAAGATTGGGCCCAAAAAGAAGCTGAAGCAGATGCCGACATCAAAGCAGGACAGATTTCGAAGGTCTATTCTAGCTCGGCGGAGCTAATACGTGACCTACGTAAGGGGAAGTTGGTCAAAGGCTGAGTATGCCCACTGTAAGCTATTCCGAACGATTCCAGAAGGATTTTCTGGAACTCGACGCAACTCTCCAAAATAGCATAGCCGATGCGATCAAGACCTTTATGATCGACCCTCGATATCCGTCCCTCCACTTCAAGAAAATGAAGGGCCATGAGAATCGTTATGAGATGCGCGTGAACGATTCTTTTCGCATTACACTGTCTAAAAACAAGGATGGTGTGTTCATCCTCCGCCGCGTTGGACCACACAACGTACTGAAGAAACCTTGACGATCTGCGACGCCCTCTTCACAAGCCCCAGCCCCTTATGGGGCTCTTTTTATGGCGTTTTCCGTCAGCGCATTTAGCACAAAGGATTAGGATTACTGTTGTCTCACATTGCTGTGAGTAGGGCCTGGTGATTTGCAAGCCGCAAGAACTCCAAACACAAACAAAAAAGACCCGTCGCCAGGTCAATACAAATCCATCACCAAAACCACTGAAGTTCCGCAACTTACAAACCCAAACTACACCTTAACACAATAGCGCATCGTGTGCCATTTGGTCTGAAGGCTTACAGTCAAGAGGAACTTCGAATGGCACTCGCCAAGCAGATCATCGAAGGCACGAAGGGGGTGTTGCCAGTGCTGATCAACGACTGCGAGGTTCCAGGTTTCCTGATTGAGAAGAAGTATGCAGACCTGCGTAACCAAGAAAGGTACTGCGAAACAGTTGATGCACTCGCCAAGGATATCCGCGCGCTGAAGACAGACTAGCCATGGCATGCGATGGATAGTAATCCGCACATTGGATGTCGTGTTTGTTTTCCGTCCGCACTTGGCATAATAGGATCGGGGCTATTGCGGCCTAGGATGATGGGATAAGTTCAGCCACGCGTCCCGACAGAAAATCGTGGTGTCGAGTCCATGCCGTTCCCCGCAATCTTGAAATTCCGATTCGAATCGTGTATATTGACTCGATTATCATCCGTTTTTGCACGTTCCCGCTCCGACAATTAATGTAGAATCGACTCGTTGTCGCGCAACAGTTTTGTAAATGCAAGGTTGCGAGACCCTTGGAAGGCGTGCATACGGGAAACCGTATCGGGGCAAACCTATCTTGCTCTCAGTGACACTTCGAGATAAGAGAGTTCGTCCTACTGGAGTTTCACTCCTCAGCAAAGACGTTGTAATTAGCAAAATCAAGAGAGACATGTCCAAATGTCATTCAAGAAATCTCTAACGTCAGTTGAACCAGGTAGCCGTGAAGCTACTGCTTATCACGAGGCCGGGCATGCATTTGTCAGCATTGAACTGAACTGTACTTTCGACTTTGTTACAATTGTACCGGACAAAGAAACGTTGGGGCGTGTAGAGGGAGGGCAGTTAGACGTGCGAAAAGGGTACGTCAATCTAAACGAGGTTCTCATGCGCTTAGCTGGCGCAAGGGCAGAGGAAATCGCCTGTGGTGAACTGGATCATGGTGGTGCGCAGAGCGACTACTTCGATGCGGCCAGATATGTTGCGAATATAGAGGATATTGCAGAATTTGCAAACTTCACACCATTTGAAAGTGGCATACTTGAAGCTTGCAGTGATGAGGCTGAGCGAATCCTGCTCTACTCATGGCCATGTGTCGTTGGTATTGTAGAACAATTGCTGGTCAAAGAAACTCTCACTGATGATGAGGTCCGTGAGATATGCGAATCTGTTGAGATGTCTGAAGCAATGGACAAGCACCGTGAACTGTATTGGAAACATGTGGATGAATCAGGTCGATTGACGGAAACGTAGGAGTTCTAGTCGTTTAGTTGTAGCATTGGCCCAATTGTCACGCTTTAATGATAGTCATTATCGAACAGTGGCGAGTCCATTACAACACAGTCAGGCTGCATAGCTCATTGGGATGCTGGCCGACTACGCCGGACGGTTGGATCCAACTACTTGTGCAGAAAATTGGGGGCAGACCAACTGAGCAGTCGATTCCCTGAAATGTTTCCACTGCACTTTGTCCTGTCGTACTGATAAGTTTACCTCGTAAAATAGATGATGTGACATTGCTTGCTTTGAGTGTCTGGTAGGAAGAATCGACCTTTAGGAAAAATAGTCTATGAGCAAAATGAAGGCAGTTCTTGTTGCCGACTGGAATTTACCTGAAATAGGCGAGATTCTAAGACAGTATTGCCGATCTCATCATCGAGACCTCCATATCATTGTTGGCTATGACTTCGAAGAAGCCGATGCTCTACTGCGACAGGTCCCTATTGACGTTGTCGTATCGCAACCAGCATTGGTTCTGGAATGCTCGCAACGTCTTTCGCAAGCTATCACAACATGTGATCCCGCCCCCGGCGTGGTGCTTTGGCATGGCATAACGATAATGCAACACGAAATAGCTCTACGCCTTGGTACAAGGACGCTTATGTCTCTCTTAGATTGTACGTCGCCGCTTGAACCGGTTGCCGCCGTGCTCTTGGGCCTAAGTCAAGCAAGAGAGGAATCAAAGAAGTGCCTGAATTACACCTTGAAGCCACGTGAGACACTTTCGGATGGAATTCTTCGTCGAAAACATGCGCATGATCTAAAGAAGAAACTTGGGTCCGAACTTAAGGTGATCCACGTGGGCCATCTAAATGGCATGTTCCATGACATTGATTCAACCCTTAGAGATTGGGGTCTGACTGTTAGGAGCACCACAAGTGGACAAAAGGCCTTGGAAGACCACCTGTCAGACCCCGCTGACATCGTGGTCACCAATCTATATGCACTACAGATGAACGGTTTACACTTGCGAAGGGCCATAAAGAAGATAAATATGGCAACGCCAGTTGTTGTGTATAGTAATTGGCTGTCGATGAAGCACAGCTTTCGAAACTTCATAGCTGAAGTTGACGGTTATATCGATTTGCCGTTTTCTGCTTCTGATCTTCGCTCTGAATTGTTTCATGCCGCCAAGATTACCAATTCAATGGCAGTAACCGAGGGGCTAAGGAGTGTTCATTTTCACGCGACTTTTAAGTAGAGTGTTTTCCGTCAGCGCATTTGGCACAAAAGGATCAGAAGTTTTAGGGTGCCGGATGATTATCTAAGTCAGTGGCGAGTGCATTCCAATACGGTGACGCCGCATAGCTCATTAAGCAATAGTCCTCCGATGCCGCTAGCAAGTGTATTTCTACAGTCGGAATAGAAATGGGAGCGGACCACAGCCTGTTCGACCCACGCAAGAAGATTAGTCGTTGTACCTCGTGCGGAACCGTCCTATGGCCGTCCATCCCCACCTTCCCGATATGTGGGTCCCTGCTTTTCGTCCTATGTAAGGCAGTTCAATTTGACGACGCCATTTGCATACCATCATAGGTCCTTCAAAACCAATGTATCCAGACCTAAGGTCATCCTAAGTTAGATGTCTCAAGGCTTGATATCTTACCAACCCGGGGGAATTATTGACAGCCAATCAGTATTCATTTGAACTGGCCGAAATCCTTGCACTTGGGCCGCCCTACGAGCAGGACCTTCAGCTTATGGGGTGGATCGACACAAAGATTAGGAATCTCGGTGTCGTATATCAGTTGTTTGGGGTAGAGGGCAGCTACCACTCAGACTTCGAAGATGTGTTGCTTCGAGTGCAGGCACATCTTATCAGTCGATTAACGCAACACCACGGATATACAAGGTTTCAATATTCGATAATTCAGCGGCCCGAAATTCCGTTGGAAATGCGAGCAATCGCAATTCTGGCCAAGACATTGTATCAAGAGTACTATAAATTCAAGCGGGAGTCTTCTCCCGCTTTTTCGCGTTTTAGGGAGCAACTTCGTTATTCGGTGAGGCAGCATGGTCAGATTCTCGGCCTTGTTCTAACTGTCAGAATCCGTAGTGCGCCGGAGTGCATAGTTCGGTTAACCTACCACAAGCGGAAGAATGCACGGCTTCCGAGTCGTGAGAACCTGGAGCCACTTATCCAAGGCAGTCTACTCCGTGCACGTGGGCGCAAGAAAGTCGAATCTCTAAGCCAGATGATCTCCAGTATCGAATCAACTCCTGACCTCCAGCCTCAATTGCCAATCAATGTTTTGGCGAGCTTGATGGCCGATCTTGCGGTGACGATAAATTCTCAAGACTTGCTTGAATCTAGTCCAGGGAATACGTCGGATCATGCTCACTACTTTGATTCGATAGACGCCGCAAAAATCGAAACTGAAACCTGGTTAGAGCAAAGGTACTTTGAGAAGATTCATGCCAGTTCAAGCGAGCAGGTGCAACTTAGGGCAATCTTGAACGAGTATGCAGCGAGGTACGCAGCTGATCCGAAACAACGAACACCCAGCAAGGACCTTGTCCTCCAATTCGTTCCTGGAATAGATTCTAAAAGCTATGAGGAAAGTCTGCTAAGGTCTCGTATACACTATATTTGCACGAGGTTCAGGCGCAAGATTCGCGATTTTCAGTAAGCCACTCTTTCCTGCCTATTATTCAACAGAACCCTGAATGAAATCCTTCTCCAAAAACCAGCAATCACACAATCTTTGCCTGAACTCAATCGTGTTCGAACGGATTGTCAGTGGAATAGTAATGCCGGCCGACGTCTATCATCTGGATCAATGTGGCAGGTGTCGAGCAAGCCTCGCAGCGCTATCCGAGTCAGTTGGGCAGCGGGATTCATTACAGGAGAAATACACCCAACGACTTGCCGCCTCGACACTGAGTTGGGCACAAGTTACGTCATTTTCAACAGCGGACGGATCACTGACCTGTGACCTAATTGTGCAAGAGCATTGTTCGCAAATTACGTTAGTTGGAAACCCAGCGGAATGGGGCGAATCGGTCGTTTTGTGGCCTGGGCCTGCAGAACCCCTACTTCTAAAATTAGGTGGGACTGAATGTGTAGCAAGTAGATTCCGGTTCTCTTTTGATTGTTGGCGAATCAGTAAGCCAGAAGCAGTGTTGAGTATTTCTACTCAACAGGTCAGGCATCTTCCCGACAATCAGTATTTGGCATATGACTATGACCGGAGCATGTTGACTTGGAAGTCGCGAGTACACTCCCTGCTTGCAATCAAGAGGGCTGAGGAAGAATGGGTAGAACTTGAGCTACCAACGAGAATTCAACTTGAAGACCTGACTACTGTTCGCATTTATTCACCGCTAACTGCCATGGATCTAAAACTATGAGTCCCGGTGAATTCAATCAAAAGTGGTCGGAGCTTACGAAACGACTGTTAGGTGATGAAGCTCCGATAGTAAAACTCGGTGCACTTTGTAGCTTCTTGACGATTTCAAGATACACATTTGAACCCCGCGACCAGTGGGGGCAAAAGGTGAAACTAATATTCGTTGACGCGCAGCCTCGAACTGTTCGAAGTCTCTTTACCACCCACCAACTACTGAATTTCTCCCCAAATCAACTCGCCGAGTTGTCCGGAATGTTGGATGACGTCGTAGAACTGGAGCCATCAGCTCGGGATCTCCTGGGGAAAGTTATCGTCGCGCGGGTCTTGCAATTGCTGTTCGTTGGTAGGTTGCCTGATGCAGCAAAACTTCTTGGAATTGAACTGCAAGAGGTTCGCGCAGCGACCAATGTTGATCGCGCGTTCGCCTTGGTTGTCGCGATGCAATCGCACCATCTTGTATCCCATATTCTTCCGTTCATTGAACAATGGAAGCAGGATAGTCGGCAAGGTCAATTTAAGTCAACTGAAGTCCAAGTTCTTCTCTACGCACCTGAACATACTGGATGGCATGGCCACGGCGTACTATCGCAACTTAGCTACCATTCATCACTGCCTGACTCGCAAGACAATTTGTTGAGTATCCCTGCCAGCTCATTGGTTGCCGTAAAAGCTTGGCTTAAACGAAAGGGAACATTCCTCGCGACACTGTGCGCTGAGCTTTCTTGCGAAGATGTTCGCGGTGACGTGTCAGGGCAAAGCCATTCCCTCGCAGCGGCGGCCTTAGTTGCCGCAAGTGTGGAAGAGTCGACTAGCTCCTGGGAGCGCGTTGGATTCTCAACATTACTTGCTATCACAGGTGAGATTGACGACGAAGGGTGGGTGCGGCCTGTCGAGAATCTAGAAGCAAAGATCACTCGCGCTTTCTATTCACCGTTGTCAGTTGTATCAGTTCCGTCTCAACAAAGAAGAGAGGCCGAGCTTGTCGTCGATCGGCTTAAGGAATCTGCGCCAACACGAGAACTAAAGATATTGCCTATTTGGAACCTTTCCGATATCCTTGATCCGCCGGTAGTTGGACTCCGACGCAAGTTAGATCCAGTTAAATGGATAATGCGGAGAGGGACGCTTGTTTCTAAGGCAATATTCGTGGTTGCGAGCCTTCTGATGTTAATAGGTGCACTACAGCTCACAATCTATCTTTATCCAAAACTTAATCTGGGGTTTGACTGGCAACCGGAGTTTTGGGATGTGCGTGACGGGGAACATGTCATTCTGTTCAACACGGCGGGTCAAACGATTGCGCGCGCGACGTTGCCAGTCAGATGGGCGCCAACGCCGCAAGTACACCCGCAGTATACAAACACGTTTACCTACCACGATATAATGGCAGGTCAGGATAGCGCCGCCTCGAATTTCCTTCGTGCCTACAACTCAGCGCAAGAAAATTGCCGAATAGCGGATGTAAACGGAGACGGACGGAAAGAAATACTGTTTAACTGTTTGCCGATTGCAGGCACAGACACAGTTTGGAGCAGACGGATAATCTTCTGCCTTACCTTGGCAGATGGCCCGCTCTGGTTTATGAAAGAATACCAATTACTGTGGCAACGAGAATACGAGCGCGGCGACTTCGCGCCGATGGTGGGAGAACCTGCCAATTACCCGGCTGAAGCCGCGTATCTTGTGGCCGTAGACTGGCTCGGAGATGGACATGCCAATCCAATCATCGGGCTGACGGATGGAAGAATGGCGAACAACTCACTGTGCTATTTGGAAGAACTGGACGGCGAAACCGGCGAGCAACTGGGAAGATTTTACCACAAGCAATGGTTCTTCGGCATGAGTGCGATTGCAGATCCGGTTACAAAACACGAGACGCTTTGGGCGGGCGCAATTGGGCATACAACATGGAGTCCCGAGCTGTTCACGTTTCAGGACAGCGTGTGCAGTCGCGTCTGGCCTTGCGCCGACACAAGCGGACTCCGTGTGCTTCGCTATCCGGCTTGCGACGTAGGCATCGCCTATGGTGTTCCGACTCATTTTGGCCAGATTCAGCAGCACAAAGGGCGGGAGTGGGAAGTTGCTTTGACCGTTCGCAGTACGCAGCTCAAAGTCAAAGGCCTTTTCTCGTGGCGCGGCTACATCTTCCGGGTTCGACAAGACGGGAGTTGGATTGGTGATTCCTTTGATTTGAGCTACGGTACAGACCTACGCGAGTTTGAACAACGGGGCAAGATCAAACTTCCGATCGACATGGATGGTGATTGGCTCGCTCCACTCACGTTTGCCGAGTTGTGGACCGGCAGCAGTTGGATTCCCGCCGACACGACACGACCAAAACCCGATCCTTATCCTATCTATGAACGCAACGATCCGCGCTGGCGGGACACACTCAAGTATCCCGTTCGCTGGCAGGAGATGTAGAACCCCAATGGCAGCTAAACGCATCAGAATTGTTGGCGCATATCCGTTAAATCTAAGATCCGCCGTGTCTGCTTTCCAGCGCGAGTACGTCGAAATCGCACTGGCAGCTCACAAAGGAAACATCTCAGCAACTGCCAAAACCCTCGGCATCAGCCGGAGATCGCTGCAGATGAAGTTGCAAAAGACCGAACGTTTCCTTGCGCAAACAAGTCAGGAAAGTAACGTGACGATCAATCATAAGACCGAACGTTTCCTTGCGCAAACAAGTCAGGAAAGTAACGTGACGATCAATCATATTGGAGCAACTACCAAAAACCCTCCGGGCACATCAGCTTAGGCAGCTGTTAACCTTGTTTCATATTCATCTATATGTAGGTTCTGCACATGAAAGGTCGATCCCTTTTCAAAGGAACTAATACGAATACACTCTCGCCTATCGATGCGGCATCGGTGACTTGAGTTGTTGATCGTTCTTCCCCGTTTCGATTATGTAATACAGAAAGAGGTGTATCGTGCGATTACGGAATCTAGTTTCTATTCTTTGTTTACTTATTACCACTTCAATCTCACAAGCCTTACCACCGTTCACTCCAAACTCTGTAGCATTTTCGCTGAATCCATCCGGTCGCTCTCACATTGGATGGTGTTTCGGCGACAACAGCTGGACATGGACGGCAGGCAGCGCATTCCATTTTGGTGATGACACGTATGCCGATGACTGGAACCGCGACGGGACTTCCTGTGATCAGGATCGAGGCTGGCCCGTTTACGCAACCTTTCCGGGAACCGTGATCTTCACGGGAAACGCGAGCAATGGATTTGGCAATCAAGTTATCATTCGGAGCAGCCAAAACACGGATTTTGCGATGCGCTTTGCTCACCTTGATGATATCTCGGTGTCATTGAATCAGGCTGTTACTTTTAGTACGCTTATCGGACATACCGGCGACACCGGAACAGACTGTGTTCATCTGCACGATGTTCTGTACAAGAACATCACACAACTTAATAGTTCAGGAGTGGCAGGACTGTCGCGCCTTCAAGGCGGCCACTATCCGCAGGGCAACACTGGCAGCGCGACGGTCTTTGCCGCCGATTTTTACATGGATGGTATCGAAAGCGCACCCAACCCTCCCGTTGTTCAGTCGCCGGCGGATTATGCGGTCTTTACCGACAGCAATAACAACATTCAGTTCACTTGGTCCGTGGTGTCCGGCGCGCCCTACTACGAAATCTGGATTGACAATCTGGAGGGGTTCGGTTCTCCCGAAATCGGCTTCAACAATGGAGCAAGCCCTTATTGGCAGAATAACGGGATCGTGAGCACAAATTCATTCAGTTTGACACCCCAAATGCAGCTTGGGATGCCGCAAAATGCCTATTTCTGGCGAGTCCGCGCGCTGAACAGCGCCAACTCAGGCGATGAGCTCACGGGTTGGTCGGTGTCCCCATACCGACGGTTCAATTTGCTCGATTGCTCCGCTCCGGCACAAGTGTCTGGTGTTAGCGCTACAGATAACTTGTGCAATAGCGTAACGATTTCCTGGACGGATGTTGCAAACGAAACCGGCTACAGGATCATGCGACATGGGATTGAAATCGGAACCGTCGGCTCAAACACCACCAGTTACTCAGATGGCACCGCCACGCCGGGAGTGACCTACACTTATACCGTCCAGGCCTACAATGCCTGCGGGAATGGCCCACTCTCGAACGCGGATACGGGTATTCGCCTGGCAGCTCCCGGTACGGTAACGGGTGTTGTTGCCTCGGACAACTTGTGTCCGACCGTGTCGATTTCGTGGAGCAACATTGCCAATGAAACAGGCTATAGAATCCGCAGGTCAGGAGTGGTACTAACTACCGTTAGCGCCGACATAACATCTTACGCAGACAACACGGCGACGCCGGGATTGCTCTATAGCTATACTGTTCAAGCGTATAACACGTGCGGCGATGGACCAGAGTCCAGCCCTGACAACGGCACCAGGGCATCCGCGCCCAATCAAGTAACTGGAGTTTCCGCGACGGATGGCCAGTGCGCCAATGTCGTGGTCACGTGGAACAACGCGTCATGGGAAACCGGATACTATGTCTATCGAAATGGTCTCGGTCCTGAATACGTAGGCGCAGACATCACCACTTATGTAGATAATTCTGCCAACCCCGGAACCGTCTATAGCTATATTGTAGCGGCCTATAACTCTTGTGGAGCGGGTCCTCAATCTAATCCGGACAACGGATTCAAAGCTGTCGCGCCCGCACTAGTTACGGGGCTGGTAGCCAGCGATGATCTTTGTGATGATATCGTCGTGACATGGAATGATGTGACAGGTGAAGATGGTTACCTCATCTTCCAGAATATGGTGCAAACAACGTCTGTTCCGGCTAATGTAACTTCTTACACAGACCCGAATATGCCGCCCGGCCAATATTATTTCTATGCAGTCAAGGCGTTTAACTCTTGCGGAGCCGGAGGCTTTTCTAATGAGGATGTCGGCCGCGTAATGCCCGCTCCGGTCCAAGTCTTAGGTGTGACAGCAAGCGATGATGATTGCGAAGGGGTTCTCGTAACATGGCTGGACCAAGCTGACGAACAGGCCTACTATGTCTATCGTGACGGCAGCAGTATCGGCACGGTCCCGCCGGATGTCACGAGCTTCTTCGACGAATACACGATGTCCGGCGAATCTCATCTCTACACGGTCGCTGCAGGTACAAGCTGCACGACCGGACCGCAGTCCGCATCGGATACAGGCGTTCGCTTGTTAGCCGCGCCCGCGCCGTCGGCTTGCAACGCAACGGAGGATGACTGCTCTGAAATCATCGTAACCTGGACGGACAATTCCACGAATGAACTTGGGTTCAATATTTACCGCGACGGAGTACTTGCGGACGCGGTCGGCGCGAATATCGAGGTTTACGTTGATGCGCCTGTGCCCGGGAGTTATGCTTACACTGTAAAAGCGTTTAGTGATTGTGGTGAATCTGCAGCATCCAACAGCGATTCCGGTATGCGGCTTGGCGTACCGCAAGGTCCACCAAATTGTCAAGCGTCTGACACCAGTTGCGCAGGAATAACGATTACATGGATTGATGTTTCCGACAACGAGACGGGCTTCGATATCTACCGCGATGGTCAGTGGATTGGATCAACAACGGCAAACGTAGTAACGTATTTTGATGACAACCCTACTGGCACATATCTGTATAGTGTCGCGGCAATCAACAATTGCGGCGCCTCCAGCCACTCTGAATCTGATCAAGGTACTCGTTTAACCGGCGCGACGCCGCCGAGCAATTGTCAGGCTTCGGACACATCTTGTGCGATGATCATGATCACATGGACCGACAACTCGAATAATGAGAACCGATTCTACATTTATCGAAATGGTTTACAAATTGGATTTGTCAATGCAAACGTAACGAGCTACTACCTATTCTCAGGATTTGGAAGCCACAGTTTCCAAGTGCGTGCCAACAACATAGCATGTGGTTTGTCGCAGCCGTCAGACCCTGATTCAGGAAGTTTTCTGACTATTCCGAATACACCCATGAATATGACGGCATCGGACACGAGCGTTCAAGGAATATATCTGAGTTGGATCGACTTTTCCAGCAACGAAACTGCATTTGATATTTACCGTGATTACCAGCTAATCGGCACAGTGCCCTCGAACATGACTTCGCATTTCGACTCGCCTGGCGACCATGAACCCCATGAGTATTGCGTGCTTGCAACAAATCAGTGTGGGGAGAGTGATTCTATCTGCGATTTCGGTCAGGTTTTGGTAGGACTCTCCAGCCCAGAGGAACTAGTACTCAAGTATGATGGGGTTTGGCTTTGGCTTAACTGGCGGCCCTTGCGCGACGGAAACGGTGTGCCGCTTCCAAACATCATTTATAGTCTGCATCGAGGAGACGAACCTGAATTCAGTCCGTCCGAATTGACGTATGTTGCCTCAACGATGGATACGGTTTATCTTGACCTGCCTTTGTCAGAGCGCGGATTCTACCGTGTTGTGGCTGAACTTCCATAATTGATGTTCGTCAGCACGCTTGGCACAAGGGATCATGTTTTGTTCAATGCGCATGAGGATGTAAGTTCAGCCAGTAGGCACAAGCCCGTGAATGCCCGTGGTCCTACCCTTGGCAGTCACTTGGTTTCACTTGACGTCACTTGCCTCGATCAAACAGCACTCACTTGGTGTCATTTGATTCCATCGACGAGCTAAATCAATGATTTAGAAGTAGATACATTAGGGCTGTAACGCGGAGGGCGCGGGTTCGAGTCCCGTCGGCCCCGCTAAAAAACAAGGGTTTACCAGAAATGGTGAACCCTTTTGATTTGCTGGTTCCTGTTATTTTCCGGTCATATTCCTGCCTCGCTTCCACAATCCAATTGGGCGATAGCAGCTTGTACATGGGATTAATCGAGCGCCAAGAAAAAGCAGTGGCGTGAACCTCTTGCTTTCCGGACCATTCTGTGCTAATTTAGAGATACCAAGTTTACCAATTCTGACCAACCTATTGTGCGTTATTGCACCCTCAAGTACCTTTTCCTTACCCTTGTGGTCGCAGTCAGCCTGGCTTCGAGTGCGTTGTATGCTCGAAGCCTACCTGTCGAGTTCGCGACGGGCGCGGAGAGTTTCTTTGTTGGGTCGGTTTCCGATTCGGAAGCTGTCGCACGTGCAAGCGCGGCTTTTGATGAGGCAAAGAGACTTGCAGACGATAGCTGTGGCCGAGACGTAATTGTAGCCCATTTACGTTTGGCGGAGACGTGGTGGCAAGCTGGCCGATTTGATTCTGCTGAAGTTGTCTTCAAATCAGCGGTTGCATCAGCCCGTCGCTGCCTTTCCCCCGAAGACAGCCTGCGCATCAAAGCTCAATACTGTATTGGGGCATATTTTGCTGATGCCGGATTCTACCAGATTGATGACGCAATTCCGTTCTTGCGCGATGCAGTGGCAGGATGCGACAACAGCCATTGGTGCAAAGGAAAAGTTCGAGCCTTGCTATTGCGCCAAACCGCACTCGCACTAGAATTCGTCGGAGATTCCACAGGCCGGAACATGCTTCGAGAATCGCTGCACTTGTTTGAATCTGTCGATAGTCCTGATAGCTCCGAAGTAGCGCGGTCACTATGGCTATTGCGAAAGTCACTCTTTGAGGGACAATACAGAGAAGAAGCACACCAGGTACTCGAGCGATTGTTAGGTCTGACCGAAGTTCGACCGCAATTGTCATTGCCAACCAGAGGAATGGTTTTGAGCGCCTATGGTGAGGAGTTGCACCTTGCTGGAGACGATGCGCGGGCTGTTCCCTTTCTGCGAGATGCCCTAGATGAGTTTGACGCAGAAACTGGGATGACGCAATGCCGAACTGCTCGAACCTATGGACTACTGGCCAAGTGTCTATCAAGTTTGGGTAGATTTGAGGAAGCGCAACCATTCTACGAACAATCAATCTTGACGTACAAAGACTGTGGGGAAGCGAACCCGCCTTACTTTTACATTGCCTCTTCAGTTGACTACGGAAGCGACCTGATTGACCATGGCTTCTTTGATCAGGCGTTGGATGTGCTACTCACTGCACAGAGAGTTGCTGACGATTCCCTCGGACGCGGGGAGGATGCGCATGCTTATCTGTTGCTTGAACTTGCACGCGCATATGATTTCACAGGAAAACCCCAGCTCGCTGAAGAATATTATGGGCACGCGCTTGCAATAGCCGAGAATATTCACAGCTTTGGAGATCCAAGAGTCTCGAACTTTCTCGATCCTGTTGCTGAATTCTACTATGAGACAGGCCAACTCTTACACGCGCTTCCCATGCAAGCCAGATCCCAAAAGCTGCGGGAGACTCGCTATGGGATTACACATCCCTTGGTTGCAGAGAGCTTGCATCGCCTATCGTTCATGACTCGAAAGTCTGAGACCGATGGTTTTCGCTTGCTGGATCAGATCCATGTCGCTGGGTGGTGGCAGATCCATGCGTGGGAAACCAGACTTGAACAGCTGCGGGATGCTCTTGCTTTCCTGCCTGAGCACCAACTCATTCAGCTTTCGGACCGCTTACAAACGGAGGCGGAGCGAACCTATTCAATGCTCGCAGACCTTCCTGAAGACAACTCACTGAAGACATTGGCTGCGCGTATTATTCCGGCCAGCAAGGCACAGGTTTGGGACGTGCTATTTTCGCGAAACCAGCTGTTGGCGACTGAACAAGACCCGTACATCCGGACGTTAAGCGATTCATTGGCGTCGATTCGCCAAGAACTTGCAACTTCATATGTTAGCTTGCAGGTTGCCGACGATTGGGAAGAAAACCTCGTGCGAACGTCACATCTTGCCGAGCAAAAGGCACAATTGACTGAAGAACTAAGCTTCCGAAGCGCCTCGTTTGAGCGCAGTAATCATAGCTTTGAGCCGCAGGCGTTCATGATCTCGTCGGTCATGCCAAAGAATTCCGTTTTAGTTGATTATGTGCGCTACGAACATGACCTTTCACTCCGCAGAAGTGAGCCTCGCTACCTCGCGTTTGTCATTCTTCCCGACAGCTCCTCAACCTTAATTTCACTTGGAAGTGCCAAAGAAATCGACTCGTTAGCGAGTCTGTATGCCGAGGAATTCGCGAATCCGTATCAGATTGACGACGCTGATTTCGCCCGCTGTTCGCGAGCCTTGTTTGATCGGGTCTGGGCTCCAATCGCAACTCACATACGCGGTGCAAGCCAAGTATTTGTCTGCCCGGACGGCAGCCTAAACAATGTATCATTCGAGACAATTCTCGATTCCGGGAATCAGTATCTTATCGAAACTCATGTATTCCACTACCTCTCCTCCGGACGTGAGTTGTATCGCATCATGACGCAACCACAATCAGAAGACAAAAGTTGTTCAGGGCTGCTCGCAATTGGGAACCCTGATTTCGACGCGTTAAGGTTAACTTCTGTTGACGATAAGTCGGCAAGTCGGCAGAGTGGATCTGATTTTGCTGGCGCGCGAAACACTTCTGACATTGATATCAGACTGCGGAGCGGCATCTTAAGCCGCGAAGTCATGCATACCGACTGGATACCGCTTCCGGCGTCAGAAGCTGAAATATCTGTCGTTGAAAGTCTCTGGATAGCAAACTGTTCCGAATCCGTAGTCGCACTTACTGGTGGGTCCGCAAATGAAGAGCTGTTAAAAGAACACAGCGGCGGGAAACGAGTTATTTACCTCGCAACGCATGGCTATTTAAATGACCGGGTCGAGTTCACTAAGGTTATGAACGGCGCGGATCAAACGGCATCATCCAATCTGCTAATTGAGAACAATCCCCTTTTGCAGTCAGGAATTATACTTGCCGGTGCCAACACGCTTGGCAAAGAGTCTGCCGCACCATTAACGGAAGACGGAGTGCTTACTGCAGAGGAGATTGCATGTCTCAATCTTCGGGGGGTGGAACTGGTGATACTTTCAGTGTGTCACGGCGGCAATGGAAAGGTGATCAATGGCGAAGGCGTATATTCGCTGCGGCGTGCCTTTGAACTTGCGGGCGCGAAGACAGTCATTAGCTCACTCTGGGCAGTTGACGACGACGCTACAAAGTCCCTGATGTCCTCAATGGTTAACAAGAGCATAAGCACTGCTCCTGTTGCGTTGCATGACGCCATGCTCGATCGGCTAAGAACACAACGGGCACAGAATAATTCAGACCATCCGTATTTCTGGGCCGGATTCGTTTGCTCCGGGGATCCGCGCACGCGACTGTTTTCAGCAAGTAAAGACCAGTCCCTTGACCCTTCTGAGTCACGGTCTTTAGGAAAAGGCGAGTAGAGCCGTGAGTAATCAGATGTCCAGATCTGTCGAGCTTAGAGGTCGTTTCGACACACTCGACTTTGAGCAACTGTTCGCCGCTGCCTTGCAGCAGGAAGCGGGCGCCCTGGACGAATTCTGCCGTCGTGTTAGACCGGGCCTGATTCAAATTGCGACATTTCGGGTATATGAAATCACACGTGAAGAAGCTGAAGATCTTGCGCACGAGTCTCTCGTTGTCTTCGTCGGCAAGTATCAGGAAGTAACTACTTCTCCAACAGCGTTCCTGAGGTCGATACTGTATAACTTGATCGGCAATTTTCTACGCCGCCGATTTACAAGCCGTTCAAATTCTGGTAACGGATCAACCGCTCGAACAACTGGCGAAACTCACACAGATGGCAAATCTAACGAGAGTTATGTCGAGAATCGTGATTTGCTGGAGCGTGCGGAACGCGCCATTTCGGCGATGGACGAGCCTTGCAAAACCTTGTTGATCGGCTTGATTGAGGGCTACGAAGTGAAAGAGCTTTGGCAACGTATGCAAGAGCTTGAACCTGGCCTCAAACGGGCAGCCTTTGATCGCCGAATATATGTTTGCCGCAGAAGGTTGTGGAATCTGTTGGGAGTCCAACTATGAGCAACCACGATTCGATCAAGTGCACTGCACCTGAGCTGGGGGCAAATTTGTTGTCCTACGGCTTGGGCTCATTGTCAGACTTCGACTCCGCAGCATTCGAAGAGCATCTCTTGCAATGCCCGGCATGTCAAACCGAGCTTGCGGGGTCGTCCCAAGCACTGAAGGCTTTGTCGAGCAAACGAACTGAACTCGTTCAGAAGTGGAAAGCGACGGCAGAAGATTTTGAGTCCCGACATGCTGCAACTAAAAAAGATCCTGTTGAGGGCGAAGCACTCCAGTCCGGACGCCCCACACGCCAATCGTATGTTTGGGTTAGTGTCGCCGCAGCGTGTATGATTGCCTTTGTCTTTTGGTTTGCGCGTCCACAACCGGACGAAGTGATATCTCATTCCATCCCGGTCGACACGAGTTCCACTATCACGACAAGAAGAGACTCAAGTGTAACACCAGTTGAGATAGATTCCTCGCTAATAAACCAAGACAGCATCTCGACACGGGATGTAAGACCTCTTGCCACGAAACTCCCTCTCGCATTTGTATTTGTAAACCCGCGCGGCGAAGCAGTGAGTCCACCAGTAGGATTCGAAGAGGCCATGCGTAAGTACGTTGCCAAGGACTACCACGGTGCCGCTGCGGCACTTGCGGAAGTTGCAATCGCGTCCCCCTATAATCCTGAAACACTGCTTTACCTAGGCATCTCGCAGTATCTGTCTGGCAGCTATGCGTCAGCCGTCAAAACCTTTGACAATGCCGAAAGACTTGGTCTAAGGACTACTCGTTTGGCCCAGATCAGATGGTATCGGGCGAATTGCAGGCTGGCACTGAACGAGCCGGATAAGGCTCTTTCAGACTTGAAGTTAGTTGCGGGCACGAATACAGACGATTCGGTCGAAGCCCAACAGTTGATCATTCGACTTGGGCGAGCGAGTGGTATTGATTAGCTAATTGCATCACCTTTTTGAATCTCAGAGAGGCATCCTTACCGGGGTGCCTCTTTTTTTACGCCCCTTCCAGTGGAACAACCTCCTATTCTTGACAATCACGCATATGTTTTATTTATACTTAAGGCAAACACTCAAAATCTCAAGTTCACCAAATTACTTAAATAAATGTCAGATTTCTCAATCAGAAATCGGATTTGGCGACACTCTGTATGTAGAACACAAGGAAGACATGAAAACATTAGACGCAGCCATCCGCGCTATCCCCGACGAAACCTGCCGGACTATTTTGATCGGGCAGATCGAGGGGCGGTCGCTTGATGAGATTTTTGCACAAATCAAGTTGCTTGAACCTTCCCTCAATCGAGACCAGTTCGACTTGCGGGTCATCGCCTGCCGCCATAAGCTTTGGAAACGTCTGAAGGAGCATCTATGAGTATCGCTACTATGTCCGATGTCTGCACTGATCGCAGGCAAGGTTCGCTACTGCTTCCCTATGGGCTGCATACCTTGTCCGATTTAGAAAGTGCGAAATTCGAGGAGCATTTACTCCGTTGCCCAGCGTGCATTCTCGAAATTGATCGCGTGGCACCCTATCTTCGCACACTGCATATCCAGCGCATGGTGCTTGTCCAGCACTTCCACTCCACGGGCCGCAGTTTTAAGGAGTGCGTGGCGAGATTGCTCGCACATCACGCCTGATTCGTAGTAATTCCGTTGTCTTTTGTCGCGTTGTCCTCGATTTATCTCCCATTAATCACTTATGACAGGGGAAAAACATGTCTGCGCCAACCATGAAACGCGGCAGGCCTAAGTCTGTCGTAACAATCAAACTCGATTCATTACCGTTGGATTTTCGTCGCGCCAAAGACGAGTTCTTGATCTGCTATTTGACGGCAGCTTTGCAGGCCTTAGATCTAAACATAACCCAAACCGCACGGGCACTTAGCGTTTCCCGCCGGACCCTTCAACTTCAAATCAGCAAGTTGGGGTTGGATGTGGAGAAAATGAGATGAACCGTTGCGGCAATCCGAATCAACAATCTTACACATAATTCCGTCCACTCACGAATAGTCCTCAGGAGTTCACATGAAGAAGTTTCTTTGCATTGCACTTGTTCTCGTTGTTGTAGCCCTTTCCAATGACGCATCCGCCGGTATCCGCCGCATCGGGCTGAATCAGACCTATTCAACACTTACCGCCGCTTATACCGCCGCGGTGAATGACGATACGTTGCTTATTTCGCCGGGATTCTATTCCGAGACAATCACAGTCACGAAGAGACTGCACTGGATTGGAGCGGGGTACGATGAAGTGACGGTGAATGGAAGATTAGGCTTGACTACAGGCTCAAGCGGTACGAGAGTAGAAGGCCTCTTCTTGGACTATTTGGCGACAAGTGATGGAGTGATAACTATCGCATCGGGGGTTGACCTAATCTTGATAAAGCGCTGTCGATTGCGCAACACAGCTACAGGTGGCAATTCGAATGCTGCTGCTATTAGGCGCTTTGCAGGTCCTGGTGGTGATTTAATGGTTGAGTCCTGCATACTTGAGACAAACGCATTTGACTTTTATGCTGCGTTGAAGCTCCAGGGAGACAACGCCATCGTGAAGAGCACGGTTTTTCATTTCCGCGGACCTGATGGCGCGGGCAACTTTACTGCTTACGCGATTGACGGTACGGCATCGTCCTTAGTTGTTGAGCAATGCGCTTTCCTCAACTACAAGGTTCTATTTAACCTTACGAACTCATTTCCGCTCTCGTTTCGTAATAATGTTATTTACGACTGGAGATCAAACGCGAACTGGGGGATTTACCCCGGTGACGGCGCTGGCTGGTCGTTCAACGCCTCTTCGACCCTCGCTCCTCCCGGTACCGATGGCATTCTACTCCCGGGCGACCCATTCGTGAACTATGACGAAACCGCAAACTACATCTATGGAGTCAGCGACCTTCATGTCACGGGATCACCCTGTGTTGACGCTGGCGACCCGGCAGTTCTCGACTTAGATGGTTCGCGCTCGGACATGGGTATCTACGGCGGCCCGACACCGCACGTGGATGGCGGTGCTCCGAACTATCCGTTTACGATTGCCTTTGATGTCCCGTCGAGCATGACCGCCGGACAGCAACTCCCGATTCAAGCGACCGGCCGAATTGGTGCGGGGTACTAAGGTTAGCTGTCAAAATTTGTATGACGAAATTGACATCATCAAAAGGAAATGAGAAGAAACATGGCAAAGTTCTTAGTTGCAATAATCTTGGGCTGTATGTTGGTAACAGTTGCCTCCGCCGGCATTAGGCGTGTCGGACTGAATCAAACCTACACAACACTGACTGCCGCCTATACTGCCGCCGTGAATGACGATACACTACTAATCTCCCCGGGAGGGTACAACGAGACTATCACTTCGACGAAGAGACTTCACTGGATTGGGGCTGGGTATGATCGCGTCACCATTAACGGGCGATTACTCTTGAATTCTGGTTCAAGTGGATCAAGCGTTGACGGTATCGGACTCACATCTTCAACAAATGGCTCAACTGTTGAAATCGCAAGTGCTGTTGACTTCATACAATTCAAGCGAAGTTCCGTAAAGAACACGAATACGCAACGAGGTCAAGTTTGTACTGCTATTAAGCGGACCACATCGCCCGGTGGTATGTTGCTCCTTAACGAGTGCATTGTAACGATTAGAACATCCTACGAATATCCGTACGGTGGGTTTTCGCGAGCTCTGGAACTCAACGGTGATAATTTATCAATCCGAAATTCAATTATCGCACTTACTGATAACAATGGCACTGCGGTCGTAGGATTCTCTGGAACTTGCCAATCCTTTGCATTAGAAAACTCGGCAGTTGTTGGGTTTTCACAATTGTTCGACCTCGCAGGCAATTTTCCATTTTTGTTCCGAAACAACATTGCACACGATTGGATTGGCTCAGGGAATTGGGGTACTTATCCTGGTGGCGGCACAGGGTGGTCATACAATGCCTCAACGACCATTACTCCGCAGGGGTCGAACACTTTGCTCTTGGCAAATGATCCATTCGTGAACTATGATGAGACGGCGAATTACATTTATGGAAACAGTGACCTCCACCTTGCCAACGGTTCTCCTTGTATTGATGCAGGCGATCCGGCAATTCTCGATTTAGACGGTTCGCGTTCGGACATGGGCATCTATGGCGGTCCGACTCCGCACGTGGACGGCGGTGCGCCGAACTATCCGTTCACGATTGCCTTTGATGTTCCGTCGAGCATGACGGCGGGACAGCAGCTCCCCATTCAAGCCACAGGCAGAATTGGTGCGGGGTACTGATGCAAGCAAAAGACAATCGTACAACACTTATAATCAACTCTGAGAATCGAGACATAACATGACCAGACTTCTGATTACTATATTCGTATGCTGCCTGTGGGCAACGCTATCCATGGCAGGCATCCGCAGCGTCGGGCTGAACCAAACCTACACGACATTAAC
>Ga0154020_10001775_pt1 | contig 26474 bp, 23 predicted proteins | sample Klosneuvirus_201_FD_109709 | JGI IMG/M metagenome (GOLD analysis project Ga0154020, IMG submission 109709) | Active sludge microbial communities from wastewater, Klosterneuburg, Austria - Klosneuvirus_20160825_MG | ecosystem: Engineered > WWTP > Aerobic digester > Activated sludge | place...
GATGTCACGTCGTACACGACGGAGATCTCGCGCGCGACTCCGATCATCGCACTCCTCGGCAGCGGCCAAGCGCTCGTGCAGGGAACGTACGAGTCGGTGCAGCCGATCGCCGGTTCGCCGAAGAAGATGACGCTCGACGGCGATGCGGCGGGGTTCGAGTTCCCGTTCGTGCGCGGCCATCTGCGTGCCTACACGAACGTGGGCACGACCGCGGCGACGTTCGAGACCCTCGGTGCTTCGACCTGGGACACGACGACGCTCATCCCGACGGCGAACTACCTCAGTTGCACGCCGTACACCTCGAGTTGTCGCACCGTGTTCACGAACTTCATCGCGAGCTGCAGCCGCGACACGACCGAGTGCGAGAACATGGTGTTGTCGGATGACACTGCAGACGAGCTCGGACCGCTGATGGCGAGCGATCTGCTCCCCGCCACGCAGGTCACGCTGGTCCGTCGCACGCTCGAAGGTGTCCCCGATGCCACGCTGCCGAACCTGTACAAGGCGCGGCTCGGCGGCGTCGATCGGTCGACGGTCGCCGTCATCCCGCAGAGCTCGCTCGCGGGTCTCGGTGCGCGTCCCACGATGATCTACGTGGGTGCCAGCGACGGCATGATCCACGCGATCTGCGGTGACAACGTCGCTCCGTGCGATACGCCGGGACGCGAGCTGTGGGCGTTCCTCCCGCGCAATCAGCTGTCGTCGGTGCGCAACAACCAGACGCGGATCGATGGCTCGGTGCGCGTGCAGGACATGTACGGCAACTTCGACGGCGACGGAAAGTCGTATCGCACGGTGCTCGTGTTCCAGTCGTCGCCGGCCGACGCGACCGCCACGGCGGCGGTGTACGCCCTCGACGTGACGTTCCCCGGTGCACCCAAGATCCTCTGGGAGCATGCGACCCCCGGTAGTGGCCTCGCGATCACGATGGGCAAGATCAACACCGGCAGGCTCGCCGCCTTCGCACAGACGAATAGCGGTACGACGACGGCGAGCACGGAGATCCGCGCGATCGATGTCGAGACCGGTCTCGCGATCTGGACGAAGTCGATCCCGATGCCGGCATCGCGCTCGGTGTCGCGCCAGGTGCCGGCGACGGGTATTCCAGGTGGCGCGGTCGCGGTCGATCTCACCGACAGCGGAAACATGACCGACGTCGTGTTCACCACGTTGTACGGTCAGATCTTCCGCTTGCGCGCCGAGGATGGCGTCAATCCCTACGACCCGAACCCGCTGTTCCAGTTCACGACCGACCTGAAGCCGTTCGGTGCGCCGCCGGCGCTGTTCTCGAGTGGGCAGGTCTACGCGGTTGCGGCATCGGGTGGCTATCTCGACTACGACACGGATACCGAGCCGTTGTGGACGAGCAGCAGCACGATGCAGCAGGCCGTCGCGGTCGCCATCAATACTCCCGTCGCGAGCACGATCCTGACCGAGACCACGACGCCGTCGGCGACCGGCCTCAAGTTCAAGTACGACCTCGGCGCTGGGCAGCTCAGCTACTCGCAGGCACAGGTGATCGGCGATCAGATCTTCCTGACCACCGACACCACCGACGTCAACGCGACGTCGTACGGCACCGGCGGTGACACCGGCACGCTGCACCGCATCGACCTCTCCGGCGGTAGTGCGACGACGATCGCGATCATGGGCGGTGCGGCGAGCGTCGGCCGTCAAGGCACGACGACGTACGCGGCCACGGGCGAGAAAGCGCAGCAGCTCTCGCTCTCGGCCGGGTCGTCCGCGCCGACCGAAGGTGTCAATGGTGGCTCACAATCGAAGGTGACGCGTCGCCTGTGGCTCCGCACGCTATGACCAACCACCGCAAACCACGTCTCCGTCGGCGTCGTCGTGGCGTCGGCTTCACCATGATCGAAGTCATGGTGGCGCTGCTTCTCACCGCGATCGCCGCGTCGGGAATCATCGGTCTGTTCATGGTGCAGACGCGATCGTCCGGATACTCGCGTCACAGTACGGAAGCGACGATCCTCGCGCAGGACGAGATGGAGCGCCTGCGTGCGATGAACATCAACGCCGGTAGCGGTTCGACGTCCGGGCTCACCGAGCTCGGCCAGACCGGCGGCATCTTCACGCGCAGTTGGTCGATTACCGCGAGCGCCGGTTCGCACCTCGATGTCACCGTTTCGGTGTCGTGGAACGAGGACGGCAACGCGCTGCCGCGAACGGTCACCCTCGTCTCGAGGAAGAGCCCGTGAGCGCGCGTCGTCGCATCGCGAGGCGTCGTCGTGGAGGGTTCACGCTCGTCGAGCTGATGGTTTCGCTCGTGATGTTCTCGTTCGCGATCGCGGGCGTGCTCGCCGTTGCAGTCTCGATGGCCAATGGCTTCCGCGAGCAGCGCGCGGGCGTCGGCACCGAAGGCGCAGCGCGGTCGGCGATGGAGTTTCTGAGCGACTCGATCCGCGGTGCGAGCCCGGGCATCGAGAGCGGCATCATCTATCCGATGGATGACGGGGAGTGCAACACGGTCACCGGCCTCGCCAACGGCGTGAATCGAGCGTTCCGCGCGACGATGGGCAATGCGTCCGCGCCCGATTCGGTGACCGTCACGTTCGCGTATGGCTCCGTCGTCACGACCGCGCTCACGGCCTACGACACGGCAGCACTCGGCGGCACGATCACCGTCGAGGATGGGTCGCAGTTCCAGAACGGCGACTTCATCGTGCTGACGGACTTCTCGAGCGCGGCGCTGATCAAGGTGGATGTCTCGGGCAACACGCTGAGCTACGACGCGACGCCCGCGTGTACGCAAGCGATCAACATTCCGGCGGGCGCGCTCGCGATTCGTGCACTGCGCGCACGGTTCTACGTCCAGAACCTCGACGGCATCCCGACGCTGTTCATGGATCCTGATCCGACCGATGGCGTGACCAACGACGACGAGCCACTCGCCGAAGGCATCGAAGATCTCCAGGTCGTGCTCGGCATCGACAGCAGCTCCGACGGGCTCGGTGCGGAGACGGCTGTTGTCGATGGCGACGAGTGGTGGGGCAACCTGCCGGGCGAGTCGATTCCCACGAGCGGCACGATCACGATGCGCGCCGTGCGGCTCTCGCTCGTCGCTCGCGCCCTCGTCCCCGTCACCGGCACGGCGTCGTACTTCCGCCCCGCGCTGGAAGACCACGACGGTGGCACCACGGACAACTTCCGGCGACGTGTGCTCACGTCGATCATCGAGGTCCGCAACATGTTGGGGTCCAAATGATGCGCACGCGTCGTCGGCAACGGACTCGTCAGCGTGGCAGCGCGATGCTGGTCACGTTGATCATCATCGGTGCACTGCTCGCCGGCGCGGGGGTGTTGCTCTCCGTGCAGATGGCAGCGAACCGCTCGTCGGATCTCTCGCGGTCGGGAATGACGTCCCTCTACTGCGCGGAGGCCGGGCTCGGGGCCGCGCGCCAAGTGGTGGCGGAGCACTACCTCGATTGGAAAGCGAGCCTGTGCACCACCGCGACGTGTACCGAGCCGACGTGGATGAGCGACGGCATCGACCTCAAGACGTTCCCGAAGGAGCACGATCTCGACGGCGATGGGAACGCCGACTTCACGGTCTGGCTCCGTGACAACTACGACGAGCTCGCGGCGAACGACCCGGCGGTCGATTCCGACCTCCAGGTCTATATCGTCTCGAAGTGCATCAAGTTCGCGGACACCCCGAAGCAGGTCGAGGAGCTGATCCTGTTCGAGGGCGGCATCGAGTGCTACCCGTGGCAGCTCGGTGGTTGCACCGGCGGCGGGCAGTAGCGCTCGCTGCGTCACCACCGCACGTCTTGGCGCATCGACCCGCGCGAGAATCTCGCGTAGCTCTACGTAGCTCTACGGAGCTCTGCGGATCTCGAGCGGCGCGGAAATCGCAATGCTGCACCAACGATGCGCGTTCGCCTTTTCCTTGGTCTTCTGTGCCTCGTCGCCGGCTGCGTCTCCTCGCTCCCGGACTACCCCTACGCGAGCGAGCCCGACCCACGCAAGAACGAGGTGATCCTCGGCGTCGGTGACGTCGTGGCTATCAACGTGTGGGGCGAAGCGAACGAAGCGCTCAACACCGAAGCCACGATTCGACCGGACGGCACGATCACGATGCCGCTCGTCGGCGACGTCAAAGCTGCGAACGAGACGACGACGTCGCTCAAAGAGAAGATCAAGAAGCAGCTCGCGAACTACGTGAAGATGGAAGGCACGGCGGTCACGGTCGCGATCAAAGCGTGGAAGAGCTATCGCTTCACGATCCAGGGCGAAGTGATGCGCCCGAGCGTGTACACGAACGATCAGTTCCTGACAGTCGCCGATGCGCTCGCCCTCGCGGGCGGTCCGACGCGGTTTGCGAAGCGTAGCGAAATCGTGCTCATGCGCGCCGACGCGAAGACGCACGAGACTCGGCGCATCCCGCTCGACTACGACGCGCTCGCGTCCGGCAAGCGCATGGACATGAACATCTTCGTGCTGCCCGGCGACTCGATCTACGTGCCCTAAGGCGTCTTCGGACCGGGGACCCAGACCGCCGCGCCGTCGAGGACGCTGATGATCTTGATCGGCGCAGTCGTGTACGCGCCTTCGAGCTGGGCGCGATAGAGCGATAGGTTGCCGGTCGGTGGCGGGACCTCGACGTCGTCCGTCGGCATGTCGTCGTCGGAATCGCCCTTGTTCTCGGACTCGTTCGACGGCTCCGCCATCGGATCCTTGGTCGACTTCTTGTCCTTCTTCTTATCCTTCTTCGACTTCTTCGGTGCCGCGGCTTTGTCGCGCGAGCCGAGTAGGAGGCCGTACTTGCCGTCGGAGGCGATCGACGCGCCGGTGTAGCCCTTCCAGCATTTGTACTGGCCGCCGGTCGCGTGAACGATGCAGGCGGATCCGCGGTCCTGTAGGAGGAGCCACTCGTTGTCGTGCGACCACTCGGCGGCGATACCGGACTTGACCGACTTGCGACGCGCACCTTGCCCGTCGAGGGGGAAGGTCATGAGCAGCTCGGCGGGCTTCGTCGTGCGCACGCTATCGTGGATGACATCGGTGTAGACGCCGGTGGCGCGCGTGCCGGCGGGGTTCGGGAGGAAGCCGCGCAAGGGTGCATCGGGAGCGACGAGCGTCTTCTTGCGCGGATCGTTCGGCGGCGAGGCCCACACACCGGAGGAGTCGGCCCATACGAGCTTGCGATCGGCGGCGGTACCGACGATGCGTGCGCCGGCCGTAGGAATCGGGATCGTGATCGACACCTTGGTCGCGAAGTTGATGATCAGCGACGAGGTGGCGGACTGCGCGCGGCACAGAACGCACGAGCCATCGGCGGCGAGCTGCGCGGGGCCGTCGGCGCATGGGAGATCGGTGAGCGTCGACGCCTTGCCGTCGAGAGGCATCCACGACCACTTGCCACCGACGTTCGCGAGCAAGATCTTGCCGGCCTCGTCGGTACGCAGCGCGCGGACCGGCGCCTTCATCGCGAGCTTCGCGAGCTCGGTCTCCGTCTTGCCCTTCGGATCCGTGCGGATCAGCGAGTCGCCCCGGGCGAAGATGACGTAGGCGCCGCCGAAATCGTCGTCGGCGATCGCGGGGGTCGCCAGGGCGGCGAGCAACGCGGCAACGACGATCGTACGCATCAGCGCACCAATGCCGCTGCGCGGTTCGCGTCGCGATAGCTCGTGACGAAGCGGCCCTTGCCGCTGATCTCGAGGAGCGTGACGTCGCCGAAGCGCGGGAAGTGAACGTCGAGCGACTTCACGCCGTCGGCGGACTTCGCGTCGCGTTCGAAGTCTTGCTTCGTCAGCGGCTTGCCGTCGACGAAGACCTCGGACAAGAACTCGATCGGCGCGATCCACGACGCACCGTCGCGGTGGATCTTGTCGCGGACGGCACCGGACATGTTGTCCGAGCGGCGGACGATCTGATCCCAGTCGCGCTTGCCGAGAGCGGCGGCGACATCGAGGTCGAAGCGCTCGGCGGGGAACACGAGGACGACCGAGCCATCGATCTCCGTCACCGAGAGCGGCGGACCCTTCGGCTCTTCTTTGACGACCGGGGCGGGTTCCGGAGCCGGCGCTGGTGCCGCTTTCGCGGCGGCCTTTCCGTTCGTCGCAGCGGGCGCAGCGGGCTTCTTCGCCGACGAGGACGGTGCACCCGGCAGCAGCGAGAACTGATCGACCGCGGCGAGCTGCGTCTCCATCAGCATCGACTTGCGCTGATCCCACGATCCGTCTTCCTCGAGCACGTCGACGACGAGGAGGTCACCGCGGCGCTCGAACGTCACGCCCGAGAGGTTCGCGATGATCTGGTCTTCGGTGAGCTCCTCGAGGCGCTTCTCGAAGGCCAAGAGCTTCGCTTCGAATTCCTTCTGCGACAGCGGCGTCGCGCGGCGCTTGCCGTCGAGGTCGACCTGCGGATCGAGCGCGTACGGGAGGAGCGCGATGCCGCGTAGATCGCGTGCATCGCGTGCCACGATGACGGCATCGCCCCACGAGCCGAGGGAGAACAAGCGGCCCAGGCGCACGGGCAGGGCGGCGACCGTGTTGATCAGCTGCTCCTTCGCGACGCGAAGGTCGCCCTTCACGATCGGATCGGCCTGCGGATCGGGCCGCGGCGTGATCGTCGTGTCGTCGATGATCATCAGGCGCCGCTCGCCGCGACGACGGAAGGGCATCGACGGCGATAGCTCCATTTCCGCGCGCGGGTCGAGACGATCGACGTCGAGCAACTGCTTCGTCTCGAGTGCTTCCTGTCCGCCGAGGCCTTCGATCAGAGTTTTCTGATCGATGGCCGCGTTGGCCTGGAACATCAGGTCGGTGACGAGGCTGTCGATGGAGAGGGACATATCAACGCTTCCTTACTACAAATAGCCGCTTCGCTGGCGCAACAGCCACTCCAGACCGAGGAGGCCGATGACCAGGAACAACAGACCGGGACGACTCCACAGCTCGACATCCGTGCGACGGTCGACGCGGACGATGCGTGGAGGGTCGAACGCGAGGTTCGCGGGGAGTGAATCGACGACACCGAGCGCCATTCCGCCGGTGGCCTTCGCGATCGACTCGAGCGTGGCGGGGTCGCCAACGGGCCGGTCGAGCTCGCTGCCGCCCTCGCGCACGAGGAAGATGTCGCTCGCATCGACCTTGCGGCCGCCGACCGTGGCCTCGCCCATGACGCGATAGACGCCCGGCTCGAGCGTGATCTGGTTCGCCAGCTCGAGCACCGCCGTGCCATCTTCCCCGACGGTGACGGTGGCCGTGATGTCCTGGATCGCGCGCGCCGGATCGGCGCCGCGCTTGACGACGATGTTGACGATTCCGCCGGGCATCGGCTGGTAATCGCGCCCGAGGAGACGCACCGCGACACGCACGGGCTGACCCGGGGTGTACTCGACGGCGTCGCTGTCGACGTGCAGGTTGCGCAGGTCGGGATCCTGGATCAACCAGCGCATCGATTGATCCCAGAACTTCGTGTACTGGCGGCCCTGATCGCCGGGGCGCGCCGCCGCGACGAAGCCCCACTTCCACAGCGTGTCGGTGGTAACGGCCAACGTGCGGCCCTTGCCGTACTCGCCGGCGACGATCACCGGCATGGGCTTGCCGGTCTTCTTGATCTTCAGTTTCGGGTGATACGCGAGCACCGTCGCGTCGGGCTTCGCACCGGCGACGATGTTGACGCCGTCGAGCGGAGGCAGCGACTTCCACGCGGCGAGGTTCTCCTCGGACGAGTAGCGCAACGACGTCACCGGATGCACCTGGCCGGCCTCGGTGAGCTGCGGTTGGAACCGGCTGTTGTCGAGCACGGGACCTGAATCGAATGGACCGTAGAGCTCGACGGGCAACGCCGCGGCGACCGGCGTTCCGTAGTAGCCGCCCGACGAGAACGATGCGCTGCCGCCGAGCATCGCGAGTCCACCGCCGCCCTCGACGTAGCTGCGAATGTTCTCGAGGTAGTCACCGATGCCGTACGGCAGGTACTCGAAGTCCTGCAGGATGATCAGATCGAACGATGGGAGCTGCTGCTCGAACAGCTCGCGCGTGGGGAACGGGATGAGCGACATCTCGTCGTTGGGCACGAGCGAGATATCGTCCTGCGTGCGCAAGATGAAGAAGCTGATCAGATCGACGTTCGGGTTGCCTTTGAGCATCTGCCGCAACGCGCGCACGTCCCAGCCGGGTTGACCCGCGACTTGAAGGACGCGCGTCTTGTCGCGGATGACTCGCACGACGAAGCTGCGCGCATTGTTCGTAGTCACGGCCTCGCCGGACGCGACCGGAACGCTGACCTCGTATACGTAGCGACCGACGCGCGGCGGCGTGACCTCGAACGTGACGGTGACATCGCGATCACCGGCGGGGAGGTCCACCATCTTCTGACGCAGCGGCTGGCCATCCGTCGACAGCGTGACCGCGACCTGCCGCGCGGGAAGCCCGGTCGTGCGGATCACCGCATCGATGCGCACGACGGTGCGAACGAACGCGAACTCGTCGGCCATGATCTTGGCGACCGCGAGATCCTTGATGCCTTTGCGCGCGGCCCACACCGTGTGCACGCGCGTGTCGAGCGATCGCAGGAAGTCGCGCACGGCGCCATCCCCCGAGTCCTCGTCGAAGCCGCCCGTCGAGGAGCCATCCGAGATCAGCACGACGCCGGCGAGATCGTGTCCCTCGTAGCGATTGCGCACGGACTCGAGCGCCTTGCGGATCAGCGTCGCCTTGCCCTTCGCGGTCTTCTGGGCGAGCGCTGCGAGCGTGGTGGGATCGAGCGTCTCGCTGAACGTGTAGAAGTCGATCTTGTGCGTCTTCTCCCACTCCGCCAGCGTGTCGGTGGAGTCGGCGAGCATCTGGCGCGCACGCGCGATCCGCGTTGGACCGTCGACCTTCTCGGCGAGCGACATCGACTTCGAGTCATCGATCAGCACCGCGATGCGATTCGGCTCGCGTGCGACCTGGCGCAGCTCGACGGCGGGCTCGAGGAACACGACGAGCGCGCCGACCGCAGCGCCCGCGCGCAGGCCGATCATCGTCGCACGCCGCCACGCCGTCGCGCCGCGGCTCGCGCGCCACGACAGCGCCACGATCGCGAGCACCGCGACGCCACCGAGCGCGAGCCCGAGTCGTCCCCACGGCGCGAGCATCACCCAGCGGTACTCGTTGAAATCCGAGGAGCCGCGGGCGGCGATCCGCACCGTCAGTCCGACGAGCAGCTCCGCGATCAGCGCACCGACGCACAGGAACGCGAGCGACGCGAGCGCGCCACCGAGTCCGCCTTTGCCGCGCTTGACGGCGACGACGGTCGCGATCGCGAGGACGAGCGCGAGCGTGGCGAGCACGACGCGAACGACCGCCGGGAACAGGACGATGTTCACTACGTGCCCTTTTTCGCAGGCGGCGCGGGCGTCGCGCCGTCGTCGGGCTTCCAGCGCCGGCGCTTCATGATGAAGGGCACGTGCACCTGGTCGGCCTTGTAGTCGAGACACAGCGCGTACATCACGAGGTTCACGCCCATGCGGAACGACAGCTCGCGCTGGCGCTCGCCGCCCGGCTCGCACCGGAACTCGTAGTTGCCGAAATCATCGCGCGACCACGCGCCGCCCATGTCGTTCGAGATGTACGCGGCGACCAAGCGCCCGTCGCGGATCACGCCCTCCATCGCGGGCGCGATCGACAGCCGGCCGAGCGGTTTGTCGAGCAAGTAGAACGAGCGATACACGACGTGATCCGTCGGGATTACCTCGAGGCCCTTCTGCGGTCCCGATGCGGGAAGCACCGCGGCCATCAGCTTGCGAACGGATCCGTCGAACGCGCCATCCGTCGATCCCTCCGCGGAATCGATCAACAAGAAGCCACCGAACGTGAGGAAGCGGCGCAGCGACTCGATGCCCGCGGTGTTCGGCAGCTCGATCTCGCGCTCGCCCGCGAAGTACAAGAACGGAGTCTCGTGCAGCGTTTCGGTCGTCGCGCTCACGATCGCGGGCTCGAGCTGCGGCTCGATCGAGGTTCGCTTCTCGACTTCCCATGCGAGGCGACGCAGCGCGTTCGGCCGCGGATTCGTACCCGGTCCGAGAGCGAGCTGGCCGAACCGGAACTTCGATGCGGGCCCGATCGCGTCGGCGCGGCGCGGCAGCACGAACGCGGCAGCCGCGGCGACTCCACCTGCTAGCAGCCCTCGTCGCGTGAACCCCCGGGACATTCGCGGAAGGTAGCGCCGGGCGGGGGAGGAGGCTAGCTCCGCCTCGTGTTAGCGTGGCGCCGTGAAGCTCCCCGTCGTGGCTGCTTTCGGACTCGTCCTGGGAACGGTCGGCTGGGCAGGCGCGCAGGTCGCGCCGGCGAAGGAGCCGGACGGGACCCCGCCGCCGTCGAGCACGCCCGATGCGACCCCCGAGACGCCGCCTACCCCCGGCACGAGCGGGCCGGTGACGTTCTCGCACAAGGGCCAGATCCAGGCGTCCCTCCGGCTGTCGCTCGGCATGCGCGCGATCGTCGCGTACGACGACGCCGACTACTGCGGCGAGACGGACTCGATGAGCAGCACGGGCAACAAGGCCGTGTGTACGGGGCGCGTACCGTTCTCGTTCGACCTCGAGCTCGGCTACGGCATCGCGCGCAAGATCGATCTGATCGCGGAGTTCCGCATCGGCATCGAGAATGACTTCACCTCGACGTTCACGGGGGCCGGCGATGGCCCGCGCATGTTCCACTTCTCGCCCGGCGCGAGGTTCTTCTTCAGCGATGCAAAGACGATGAAGCTGTTCACCACGGCTCAGGTGGTGTTCGACTTCGCGGGCTACAAGGACGCGGCGGGCAACGATCGCGGCGCGGACTTCGGTGTTCGCAACCTGAACGGTCTATGGCTCGATCTCGATCGCGCCTACGGGTTCTATGCGTATGTCGGCGAGACCGCGACGTTCGGGCGCTGGCTCCTGACCGAGCTCGAGCTGGGCGCGGGAGTCTCGGCACGATTCCGCTGATCGGCGCATCGTAGCCAAGATGACAGCGCCGACAGCGCCGACGTTCGCCGATCACTTCTCCTCGGTCGCGAAAGGGTACGCCGCCTATCGCCCCACGTATCCGCCGGCGCTCGCGGCTGCGCTCGCCGAGCGCTCGCCGCGCGGCACTGCGTGGGATGTCGGGTGCGGCAACGGGCAACTCTCCGTAGATCTCGCGGAGCACTTCGACCACGTGATCGCCACGGATCCCGCGAAGGCACAGATCGATGCCGCGGTTCCGCACCCGCGCGTCGAGTACCGCGTCGCGAGCGCGGAGGACTCGGGCCTCGCGGACCGCAGCGTCGAGCTCGTCGTCGCCGCGCAGGCCGCGCATTGGTTTCAGTGGGACCGATGGATCACGGAGGTCGAGCGCGTCGCGGTGCCGGGCGCCCTGATCGCGCTCGTCAGCTACGGCATCGTCATCATCGAAGGCGACGCCGCGAACGCGCTCGTCGAGCGCTACTACCACGACGAGGCGGGCCCGTTCTGGCCGAAGGGACGCGAGCACGTCGAGAACGGCTATCGCGATCTCGTGCTCCCGTGGCCCGCCATCGAGCCGCCCGTCCTCGAGATGACGGCGCGATGGACGCGCGACGAGCTGCTCGGCTACGTGAACACCTGGTCGGCGACGGCAAAGCTGACGCAGATCAAAGGCGATGCACCCGTGCGCGCACTGACCGACGCGCTCGCGGCGGTGTGGCCCGACGGCGAGATTCGCACGGTGACCTGGCCGCTCGCGATCCATCTCGCGCGACGCTAGAGTCGTTCCACAAGGCCATCGTCGACGGGATGCCGAAGTCACAGACGCCGAATTTGTACGAGGTCGGCACCGGGAGCCAGAAGTCGCGCAAGCCGTTCGCGATCTGACGGAACCAGCTATAACAAGGCCGATGTATCGGCTGCTCGCGCTGGATCTCGATGGGACGCTGCTCAAGCGCGATCACACGGTCGACGAGCGCGACGTCGCCGCGATCAACGAGCTGCAGCGCGCCGGTGTCACCGTCACGATCGTCACCGGTCGGCTCCACTCGGGATCGATCGCCGCCGCACGCGCGTGTGGCATCGAAGGCGTGATCGCGTGCGTCGAGGGCAGCCACCTCGTCGAGCTCGCGTCGAACACCACGCTCGTGCATCACGCGATCGAGCCGGAGACCTCCGCGCTGCTGCGGCAGACCATCGGCGCGAACGGGCTCGTGCCGTTCGTGTTCGATGCGCAGGGCATCCATCACGATCACGCGGGCGCCGCCTACGCGCACTACGTGAGCACGTGGTCGCCGAACCTGCGCATCGTGGAAGAGGACGTCGCGTGGCAAACGGAGCCGCTCGCGGCGGTCGCGATCGGCGACGAGGCGGCGGTGTTGGCCGCGGCGCAAACGCTGCGCGCGCACGCGGATCGCTTGTTCTCCGTGAACTTCCAGGTGTGGACCATCGCCGGCAAGCACGCGCTCCTCGCGCGGGCGGCGGGGCCGAGCAAAGGCACGGCGTTGCGCGAGCTGTGTGCGCGGATCGGCTGCTCCGTCGACGAGGCGGTCGCGGTCGGCGATTGGATGAACGACATCCCGATGTTCGAGGTCGCGGGCCGCTCGTTCGTGATGGGCGGCGCGCCGGAGTCGATTTCGGCGACGGCGACCGACCAACTCGAGTCCGCGAGTGGCGGTGGCGGTGGCATCGCGGAGGCGATCAGGCGAGCATGGGGCTAGTCCCCATTGGCAGCCGAGCGTAAGAAGAAACGTAAGTACGGCAAGAACGACGGCGTGTTCGCGCTGTCGCGCAAGTTCACGCTGACTCCGATCTCGCACGCCGTCGAGCTCGAAGGGCCATTCCTCGTCGAGCCCGCGTGGGACGGGCATCGCGTGCTCGCGACCCGGATGGGCACGCAGGTCCGGCTCGCAGCGATCGACTATCGCGATTGGACGCAGACGTTTCCCGCGGCGGCCGCGGCGCTCGGCAAGCTGGGCTCGTCGTCGATCGCGATCGACGGCATGATCTGCGTGTTCGACGAGCACGGCCGCCCGTCGTTCGATGCGCTACGCGCGAAGGTGCAGAGCGGCGCGGCGGTGATGTCGGCCGCGCTGATCTGTTGGGACCTGTTGTGGCTCGACGACGAAGACCTGCGCGGACTCCCACTGCGCGAGCGGCGCGAGCGATTGATCGCGCTGCTCGCGGACGCACCGAAAGCGATCCTGCCCTCGCAAGCGCTCGACGGTGCGCCGGCGAAGGTGCTGACGGCGGTCGCGGCGCACGGCATTCGCTCGGTCGTGGCGCGCAACGCGGCGAGCACGTACGACGCCGCGTGGACCGTGCACGGCGAGCGCGTCGATTGGCAGCGATCGCTATCGCCGCCGCCGCCGATGTCGAACGCCGACAAGGTGCTCTATCCGCGCGACGGCATCTGCAAGCGCGACATCATCGGCTACTACCGCGACGTCGCGCCGCTGCTCGTGCCGCAGCTGCTCGATCGTCCCGTCGTGGTGCAGCGCTGGGTCGATGGCATCGACGAGTTCGATTGGTACCAGCATCGCGTGCCGCCGCGATCGCCGGACTACATCCGCGCGGCGTGGGTCGATGGCGTGCGCCGGATCGTCGTCGAGAACGTCGATGCGCTGCTGTGGATGGTGAACCAAGCCGGGCTCACGTTTCACGGCTTCGCATCGCGGCTGTCGTCGTTGCCGGAGCCGGACTACGCGATGATCGATCTCGATCCGGGCGATCGCACGAGCTGGTGGGACGACATGATCGATGTCGCGCTCGGCATTCGCAAAGTGCTCGAGCTGCTCGAGCTACCGAGCGTGGTCAAGACGAGCGGTCAACGCGGCATCCACATCCTCATCCCGCTCGCATCCGGCCACGACTTCACGCAGGCCGAGACGCTTGCGCGCGGCATCGCCACGCTCGTGCAAACCCTGATCCCCGACAAGGTCACGCTCGAGCAAGAGAAGGAGAAGCGGTTCGGTCGTCTGCTGATCGATCACAAGCAGTTCATGGCGAAGACGCTCGTCGTGCCCTATTCGCTGCGCGGCGCCGACGGTGCGCCGGTGTCCACGCCGCTCGCGTGGGAAGAGGTCACGCACGCGCTCGTGCCGAAGGCGTTCACGCTGCGCACGTTGCGCGCGCGTCTCGACAAGCACGGCGATCTCGCCGCTCCGCTCCTCGAGGGAACCGCGCAGCTCGCACCCGCGCTCGCGCAGCTGCGCGCGGCCGGCGCGATCTAGTTCTTCGCGCGGCGATCGGGCTCGTCGTTCATCTGCACGAGGAACCCGAACTCTTCGGCGACTTCGTGGAGCTGGTCGAAGCGTCCCGATGCGCCGCCGTGCCCCGAGGTCATGTCGGTCACGAGCACGAGCGTGTTCGCGTCCGTCTTCGTCGCGCGCAGCTTCGCGACCCACTTCGCGGGCTCGAAGTACTGCACCTGGCTGTCCCATAGTCCCGTGCGCACGTAGATCGCCGGGTACGCCTGCGCCTTGACGTTGTCGTACGGCGAGTAGCTCAGCATGTACTCGTACGCTGCTTTGTCCTCGATCGGGTTGCCCCATTCGACGAACTCGCCCGTGGTCAGCGGGATCGAGACATCGATCATCGTGGTGATCACGTCGACGAATGGCACGTCCGCGATCACGCCGCGATAGAGGTCCGGGCGCAGGTTCAGGATCACGCCCATCAAGAGCCCACCGGCGCTGCCACCTTTGGCGAACACGCGATTCCTCGCGGCGTACTTCGTCTGCACGAGGTGCTCGGTCGCGGCGATGAAGTCGGTGAACGTGTTCTTCTTGTTCATCAGCTTGCCGTCGTCGTACCAAGCGCGGCCCATCTCCTGACCGCCGCGGATGTGCGCGGTCGCCCAGACCCATCCGCGATCGAGCAGGCTCACGCGCGAGTGGCTGAAGTTCGGCTCCATCGCGTAGCCGTACGAGCCGTAGCCATAGACGAGCAGCGGCGCGGTCCCGTCGATCTTCGTGCCCTTGCGATAGACGATCGAGATCGGGACCTTCGTGCCATCGCTCGCCGTCGCGTGGATGTACTCGCTCGTGTACAGCGAGGCGTCGTAGCCGGGCACGGGCTGTTGCTTGAGCAGCTCGCGCTTCTTCGTCGCGACATCGAGCTCGAACACGGAGCTCGGCGTGGTCATCGATTGATACGAGTAGCGCACGCGCTTCGCCGATGCGTCCGGCGTGTTCCACACGGACATCACGTAGGCAGGATCCTGTGCATCGATCATGAACGCCGCGCCCTTCTTCGGCATCACGCGCACCTTGGACAGGCCGTCGGTGCGGAGGCCCACGGCGAGGAAGTCGCGATACACGGCGACATCCTCGATGAACACCTTGGGATCGTGCGCGACGATGTCCTTCCACTTCGCGCGATTGCCGACGTTCGCGTCGCTCGCTTCGACCAGGCGATAGTTCTTCGCGTGATCGTTCGTGCGGATCACGAAGCGACCGTCGAGGTGATCGAGGCTGTAGATGTGGCCGCGCTCGCGGGGCACGACCATGCGCATCGGCGAGCTCGGCTTGTTCGCATCGATCAAGCGCATCTCCGCGCCATCGAGTGAATCGATCGCGACGACGAGGTACGCGTGCGACTTCGTCTTGTCGACCTCGATCGAGAACTCGCCGTCCGTCTCCTCGTAGACGAGCGCGGGTTCCTTGTCACCGATCGCGAGCCGCAGCAGCTTGTCCTCGCGCAGCGTGACGGGATCCTTGCCCGCGAAGAACAGCGTCTTGTTGTCGTTCGCCCACGCCAACGATGGCGAAATGTTCGTCGCCGTCTCCGGCAGCATCGCGCCCGACTTCAGATCCTTGACGCGCAACACGAACTGGTTGCGCCCGACGAGATCCTCTGCGTACGCGAGCAGCTGTCCGTTGCGGCTGACGTCGTAGGTTCCGATCTTGTAGAAGTCGTGGCCCTTCGCGAGCGCGTTGCCGTCGAGCAGGATCTCTTCGGCGCCGGTCATCGTGCCCTTGCGGCGGCAGTACAGCGGATGCTGCTGTCCGATCTCGAAGCGCGTGTAGTACCAGTACCCGTTGTCGAGCATCGGGACGCTCGCGTCGTCTTCCTTCACGCGCCCGCGCATCTCGGCGAACAACGTGTCGACGAGCGTTGCCGACGGTGCGAGCACCTTCTTCGCGTACGCGTTTTCGGCGTCGAGATATCCGATCACGTCCTTGTCGGTGCGCGTGTCGTCGCGCATCCAGAAGTACGGATCGTTGCGCACAGGTCCGTGTGGCGAGGTCAGCGTGTGCGGCACGACCTTCGCGATCGGCGGCCCGTTCTCGTCGGGCTTCGCCTGCGCGACCGACTCGACCGGCGCGGGCTCCGACGTCGGTGGCGGAGCAGGGCGCGCCGGATCGGGAGCCGAGCTACACGCGACGAGAAGGCTGATCAGAAGGACGCGGCGCATGCAGCGGCTGTAGCACGTCCGCTGTTTCGTCGGGCCGAGCGGACTACGTCGCCGATTCGAGCTGCGCGAGCCAATACTCTTTTTGCGCCGGGTAGTAGTCGTCCCACTCCGGCTTCGGCGTGCCCTCGCGCGCGTGCACGAGCATGTCGAAGTAGTACTCCCAGCCGGGGCCGAAGTCGCCGACCATCTTCCGCTTCTCGTCGGTCAGGTGATGGGCGAACTCGAGGAACGTCGTGCCGTTGCCCTCGCGCAGTCGGATCTCGTAGCGCGACTCGCCGAAGTCGGACTTGCTCGTCACGTCGAGGTGATGCGGCGCCTCGCACTTGTTGATCGTGACGTCGATCCACGAGTCGCCCTTCTCGAACACCATCAGCAGCTTGATCGTGTTGCCGACGCGCGCGTCGCCTTCCCAACGGCCGAACCAACGCTCGGTGCGTTCGGACTTCGTGATGCTCTCCCACACATCGGCGATCGGTGCCTTGAACGTACGCGTCACGATCAGATCGTTTCCACGCAGACTCCCAGTCGGCTTCGGCTTGCTCATGCGGTCTCCTTGTCTTCTTCTTCATTGACCTTCGCACTCCCTCCGGGAGCGCTACGCGCCCGACGTTCGTCGGGCTTGTCGGTAATCACGGCGCGCGGGATGGCGGCTTCCTTCGCGCGGTCGCGTTTCGTGCGGTGGACTTCCGTTTCGAGCGCCATGAAGCGGCGCTCCCACGTGGCGGCGTGATCCTCGCGAAGCTCCGCGAGAAACGCCTCGAGCTCTTCGAGCGCCCCGAGCTGCAAGCGATACACGCGCTCGCGGCCCTGGGCTTCGTCGACCACGAGACCCGCCTCGCGCAGCACCCGTAGATGACGGCTGATCGCGGGCCGGGTCACATCGAACGCCCCGGCGATCGCTCCCGCGGACAGCTGCGCGTCGCGCAACATTCGCAGGATTTGACGCCGAGTGGCGTCTGCGAGGGCCTGGGCTACCAAATCCACGAACGAACCGTAACGAAGTCGTTACGCATCGTCAAGTGCCATGTCGATTGTTTGCGACTTTCGCCGGGATCGATCCTCTTTGCAGGGTTTCGGCGCGGCTTGCGTGGGTAGGGCAGAGGTCGAAACATGGCGGAATTCCAGAACGACACAGCCCTTGCCCCCGAGATGCCGCTGCCGGCACGTGCTCCCACGAGCGCGGCCACCGCGAGCACGCCGGCGCCGACCCCCGGCCTGACGACAGGAGCGCGATCGGGCGCGCCGTTCGCCGGCATGTACGACGAGTCGCCGACCTTCAAGACGAAGGCGATGCACGACCACTATCGGGGTGAAGAGCTAAACGCCGACTTCCGCGGCGAGGCGACGGACATCAAGAATGCGATCAAGAGAGAGAGTCCGGAGCTCCCGGACATCGCGAACGTGTCCACGCACTACATGTCCGATGCCGAGCGCAAGCAGACCGAGATCGGCGTGAACAAGCACGGCAAGATCCTCGATGCGAAGGGAGCGCTCCTCGACACGACGAAGGCGTCGGGCATCGGCACGTGTGACGAAGAGGCGGCGAACAAGCACATCTTCGTGATGAACAAGGGCGGCGAGTTTCGTCAGGCCGATCCGTGGGCGAACAAGAAGATCCAACAGGACTCGTCGGGGCTGACGAACGCAGCGCTGACGCAGCACACGTCGTTCGAAGCGGGCGCGGACGTGGCGGGCGCGGGCGAGATGCGCGTCGAGAACGGAGAGCTCCAGCAGGTCTCCGATCAGAGCGGTCACTATCGCCCCGACGGGACGATGTTCCGGCAGACGCTCGACCAACTAGAAGGAAAGGGAGTGAACATGGACAAGACGGCCGTGAAGTTCTCGGGGAAGAAGGACGGTCAGAAGCCCGTGTACTGCTCGCCGACGCAGTTCCGGCAGCACGACGCGGAAACCGCGGAGAAGGAGATCCGCTCGGAGAAGGAACTGCTGAAGCGCGAGCTCGAGAAATCCGTCGCGGCCCGTCGCGCGAACCGGTCCAACCCGGCCGACTCCGAGGAGGTGCGCGAGTTCGTGAAGGTCGGCGGGGAAGTGATGACGCCCGATCAGGCGAGAGAGAACAGCTACAAGCGGCCTGCGGTGTCGGACCCCAACAACTCGTACAAGACGAACCCGGACGCCGACGCGAACTAGGTCGGACGCCGAGAACTGGGGTCGGACCCCAGTTCTGCGCTACGTGTGAGACGCGTCCGCCCGTCGGACACCGAGAACTGGGGTCCGTCCCCAGTTTCCCCGCCCGTTGGACGCGATGCACCGACGATGCCCGACGTGGGCGCGATGTCTCCGTTCTTCGAGGCACGAGCGTCCGCCCGTCGGACGCCGAGAACTGGGGTCCGTCCCCAGTTTTCCCGTGAGCGCGATGTTCGTCCACGAGCGTCCGCCCGTCGGACGCCGAGAACTGGGGGCCGTCCCCAGTTCTGCGCTTTGCAGGTCGGACGCCGAGAACTGGGGTCGGACCCCAGTTCGTGCGCTACGGAGCGTCGCCGAAGTCGCAGGCCGAGAGGCCCGGGCACACGAGATCGAACGAGCCCTTCACCTTGACCGCCTTGTTGCCGGGCACGACCTTGCCGGAGAGATCGATCGTTCCCGCGATGTGGCGCAGGTCGATCGCGGTGATCTCCACCGTGCCGTTCGCATCCGAGAGCGACGGCGATGCGGCGGTGACAGCAGGGCCGAACGTCATCATCACGTTCGCACCATCGGACTTGCCCTTCGCGAACGTGAACTTCTTCGCCGAGAACGGCATGCCGTCGAGCTTTCCGCCGCCCGGGAGGAGCTTGAAGTTGAACTTCTCGCCCTTGCAGGTCACGACGTAGCCGTCGACGCCCATCATGTTCTTGCGCTCGTCGGCGTTGTACCAGTAGGCCACGTTGGTCGCGTCCTTGCCGCCGGGTGACGACTGCGACGCCGTGATCTGACCGGTCACTTCGATATCGCACTTGCCGAGATCGGCGGGCGGCGGGTTCTTCTTCTTCTTGGGCGGCGGAGGCGGTGTGTCACTTGCCGAACGGGTGGCTTCCGTCTCCGGCTTCTGCTTCGTGTAGTCCTCTTTCTCGGGACCACATGCGACGAAGAACACCAATGCCGAAACGGTCGTGAGGGTGCGCATGTGCGGACAGTAGCCGTATAGTCGGGTGCCTTGCACGTCACGGAGCTGCTCGACGTCATCTTCCGCTGGGCGCACTTGATCGCCGGGATCATGTGGGTGGGCAACTCGATGTTGTTCAACTGGCTCGACCGCAACCTCGAGAAGAGTGCGGATCTCGGCCGTCTGTCCCAGGGCAAGATCTGGATGCTGCACTCGGGCGCGTTCTACGAGGCCGAGAAGAAGCTGCTCGCCCCCGGCGAGATGCCGAGCACGCTGCACTGGTTCAAGTGGCAGAACTTCACGACGTGGGCGACCGGCATCTCGCTGTTCATCATCGTCTACTACCTGAACAACACGGCCTACCTGGTCGACCCGACGCTGCACGACCTCTCGCGCGGTGTGGCATTGACGCTCTCGATCAGCGCGGTGTTCGTCGGCTGGTTGCTCTACGACGTGCTGTGGCGGTACCTCGGTGCCAAGGCGCCCGGCGTCGCCACCGTGCTTACGGTGCTGATGCTGTTCGGCGCGATCTTCGCGTTCGGTCTGTTGTTCAGCGGGCGCGGCGCGTACATGCAGGTCGGCGTGATGATCGGAACGATCATGACGGGCAACGTGTGGATGGTGATCGTGCCGTCGCAGCGCGAGCTCGTGAACGCGACGAATGAAGGCCGCGAGCAGGACGCGACGCTGTCGATCCGCGCGAAGCAGCGCAGCATCCACAACAACTATCTGACGTTCCCGCTGCTGTTCATCATGGTCTCGAACCACGTACCGGCGGCGACGGCGCATCCGCTGAACTGGCTGATCTTGATCCTCGTGATGATCGGCGGCGCGGGCGTTCGTCACTTCATGAACGTGCGCTACCTCGGCGCGGGCAAGGAGCTCGCGAAGTCCGCGTGGCTCGGTCCGGCGATCGGTGCCGGGGCGTTCACGATCGCCGCGTTCATGGTCGTCACGCGCATTCATCCACCGGGCGTGGCGGATGCGGCGATGCCCGTCTCGTTCAAGCGCGCACACGAGATCATCGCCGTGCGCTGCGCGCCGTGCCATTCGGCGAAGCCGATGGACGACATGTTCCAGACCGCACCCGGTGGTGTCGTGCTGGACACCCCGCCGCAGATCAAGTTGATGGCAGAGCGGATCCGCGTCCGCGCGGTCGAACAACAGAGCATGCCGTTCAACAACAAGACCGGCATGACCGCGCAAGAAAGAGGTGAGCTAGGTCGCTGGATTCGCGACGGAGCTCTCCTCGAATGAGCCTCGTGCGCTGTTCGGGTACCGCACACGGCGATTGTTAGAATCGTCGAGGTTTTAGTCAGCGGTCGCTGTGGGACCGTACTGACATGCCTGCGATTGTCCGCCTGCGAGCGAACCGGATCGATCCGAATGATCGATCGGTGCCCGCTCCCGCGCCGTTCGTACCGCCGGCTCGCATCGCGACGGGGAGCTCCACGCTGCAAGCGATCTTGGAGGAAGACGAGCGCTTCGGTCCGTACACGGTCCACGAGGCGCTCGGCGAAGGTGGCATGGCGAGCGTGCACCGCGCCGAACGCGACGGCTGGGAGCGCAACGGGCAGCGCGCGCCGATCGCGCTCAAGCGATTGTTCACGGAGCTGTCGGAGGACTCGCAGTTCGTCGAGGGCTTCTTGCAGGAAGCGCGGCTCGCGAAGCTGCTCGATCATCCGAACATCGCGCGCAGCTACGAGCACGGAAAGATCGACGGCCAGTACTTCATGGCGATGGAGTACGTGCCCGGTCCGACGCTACGTGCGGTGATGATCCAGTCGCGCACCGCCGCCGGTGCGATGCCGATCCGGATCGTCGTCGAGATCCTCACGCAGCTCTGCGATGCACTCGCGCACGCGCACGAGCTGCGCGACGAGAAGGGCCGCGCACTCGGACTCGTGCATCGCGATGTCACGCCCGCGAACGTCATCCTGTCGACGAGCGGCGTGGTCAAGCTGATCGATTTCGGCATCGCGAAGGCAAAGCACTCGCGCGTGCAAACGCAGGCCGGCTACATCAAGGGCAAGGTCAGCTACGTCGCGCCGGAGTACACGCATGGTCGGCTCGATCACCGCGCGGATCTGTTCGCCGTCGGCGTGATCGCGCACGAGATGCTCACGGGACGGCGCCTGTTCGATGGAGAGACGCAGGGCAGCGTGGTCGTGAAGGTGCGCGACCTCGCGATCCATCCGCCGTCTCATCACGACCCGAAGATCCCGCACGAGCTCGACGACATCGTCATGCTCGCGCTGCAACGCGATCCCGCGAAGCGCTGGCAGAACGCGTCCGCGATGCGCACCGCGCTGTCGAACGTCGCGCGTCAGCTCGGCAACCCGGTGACCGGCAAAGAGCTGCGCACGTGGATCGAGTGGGCATTCACACGCGAGCCGTGGCGCGATTCGTTCGTCGGCAAGATCGTCGATCGGTTCGATACGTCGGGCTCGTTCTCGGGGATGCAGAACACGATGTCGATCTCCGCAGAAGATCTCGAGGTGCTCGAAGAAGTTCCCGAGACCCGCCCGATGCGTCGCGTGGCGCAAGCCGCGCTGCTCGCCGACTCCGAAGCGTCGTATCCCGGATCGAAGGGCGTCACGTTCACGCGCGCGAATGCCAACGTGGTGGTCCGCGCGGCGGTTCCGCGCGCGGCCGATCCGACGAGCGCGGAGTCGCCCGGCTCGAAGCAGGCAAAGAAGGCGCCCGCGAAGTCCGATTCGAGCAGCCGCCACAAAGGCCGCTCGCGGTCGTTGCTCGAGCGGCTCGATACCGCGCGCGACAACGTCCTCGACGGCTGGGCGCCACCGACCGGCACGGCGCTCGTGCGTCCGAACGCCCCCACGAAGTCGGCACTCCCGTTCCTGTTATTGATGTTGATGCTCGCGATCACCTTCGCGGCCGCGGCGCTGACGGGCTACATGCCGTTCTCGCTGTGAGGTTGCAAACGTAGGGGAGACCCCACCAATTGCAGTCTCCTGACCCCGGATCGCGTCCGTCCAACCGCCCGTGATCACACGAACGGGTGGAGGTATGCTGCCTGCATCAACCCCGATGTCGATGCAGGTCGAGAGGCGTTTGCTCGGGTTCGTGGCGGCGCTTGCCGCGCTCGGCCCGCTCGCGGCCTGTGAGTTTCCGACCCCTTCGAAGCACTATGCCTGCGACAAGGACACGGACTGCGATCCCGAGCGTGTCTGCTCGCCCGCGAAGTACTGTGTCCTGCCTTCCTCGATGGAGCCGGACGGCGGCGTGGACACCGATGCCGCTCCGATCGACAGCGCGATGATCGATGGGGATCCGTTCGCTGCCACACGTGCCGCGTGCCTGGCCGCCGGATACACGCAGGAAGCGACGACGTCCGGCCTCTATCGCTTCGTCACGACGGGGGCGAATTGGACGAACGCACGCACGGACTGCGAGAACGATGTCGCCGGCGCGACACACGTGATCACGCTCTCGAACGACACCGAGGTCGCGTATCAGCGAGCGACGCAGCTCGACGCGTGGATCGGGTGGGTCGATCGTCCCACGGAAGGGATGTGGCACGTACTGACGGCCGAGGTCCCGGTCTTGAACTACCAGGCCGCATGGGCGTCGAACCGCCCCGACGGCGGCAGCGACGAGAACTGCGCGCTGATGCGGTCCGGCGGCATCGACGACGTCGACTGCCCGCAAGCGCATCGCTACATCTGCGAGTGCGACGGCCAAGCCGTGCTGCCCTAGTTGAACGCCGACGCATGAAGCGCTGATACTGCGCGCGATGTCCACCCGCATCGTTCGCTCCACGCGCGTCGTCACCGGAGGCGCGATCACGCCCGCGACGATCCACATTCGCGATGGCGTGATCGATCGCATCGGCGCGCACGACGACGTCGCGGGCGGGCAGGTCGATGACGTCGGCGATCTCGCGGTGATGCCGGGCATCGTCGACACGCACGTGCACTTGAACGAGCCGGGGCGCACCGAGTGGGAAGGCTTCGCGACGGCGACGCGGGCGGCCGCGGTCGGCGGCATCACCACGCTCGTCGACATGCCACTCAACTCGATCCCACCGACCACGACGCGCGAAGCATTCGCGGCGAAGCGCGCGGCGGCGAAGGGACAGTGCAACGTCGACGTCGGATTCTGGGGCGGCGTCGTGCCGGGAAACGCGGGCGAGCTCGCAGGCCTCGTCGCCGACGGTGTGCGCGGGTTCAAGTGCTTCTTGGTCGACTCCGGCGTCGAGGAGTTCGGCTGGGTCGAGGAGCGTCATCTGCGTCCGGCGATGCAGATCCTCGCGGGGCTCGGTGCGCCGCTGCTGGTGCACGCGGAGGTCGCGGGACCGATCGATGCCGCGACCGCAGCGCTCGTCGCCGCGCACGCGGATCCGACGAAGTACGCGACGTATCTCGCATCGCGACCGGGCGCCGCGGAGGAGCAAGCGATCGCGCTCGTCACCGCGCTGTGCCGCGAGACGCGCGCGCGCACGCACATCGTGCATCACTCCGCGGCGAGTGCGATCGGCCAGCTGCGATCGGCGCGCGCCGAGGGCTTGCCGCTGACCGCTGAGACATGCCCGCACTACCTGCACTTCACCGCGGAGACGATTCCCGACGGCGCCACGCCGTTCAAGTGCGCGCCGCCGATCCGCGACGAGGACAATCGCGAAGCGCTATGGGCCGCTCTCGCCGAGGGCGTGCTGGACTTGGTCGCGAGCGATCACTCGCCGTGCTCGCCGAACCTGAAGGCGATGGAGCAGGGCGACTACATGGCGGCGTGGGGTGGTGTGGCGGGGCTCCAGCTCGCGCTGTCCGTGGTGTGGACCGAGGCCGCGCGACGCGGACACACGCTCGTCGACCTCGTGCGCTGGATGTGCGAAGGACCGGCGCGATTGGCGCGGCTCGTCGGCATCAAAGGCGCGATCGTGCCCGGCGCGCACGCCGACCTCGTGATCTTCGACGACGCGGGCACCACGACGGTGACGCCCGAGCGCGTCGAGCACCGCCACAAGGTGACGCCGTATGCAGGCGAGCATCTGCGCGGTGCCGTGCGCGCGACGTATCTGCGCGGAGAGAAGATTGCCGAGGACGGTCGCGTCCTCGTGCCGGAGTACGGAGCACTGCTATGACCACGCCATCCGCCCCCGCGTTCACCGATCTGCCCGACCTCGCGAGTGCGACCGTCGGCGGTGCGGCGCTCGCCTGCAACGACGAGTTCTTCGCCGAAAAAGAGAACCTCCTCAAACCCGAGGAGGCCGTGTGGAAAGATCATCTGTACACGGATCGTGGCAAATGGATGGACGGGTGGGAGACGCGGCGGTTTCGCCCGGCCGATGGTGTCGCGCCCGGACCCGAGAGTGACATCCACGATTGGTGCGTGATCCGCCTCGGCCTCCCGGGCGTGATCCGCGGAATCGTCGTCGATACCGCGTGGTTCCGCGGGAACTATCCAGCGTCCGCGGCGATCTACGCGACGTCCGTCGACGACGCGCTCGATCTGCGCGCGCTCGAGAACGCGGCGTGGACCGAGATCCTTCCGCGCTCGAACCTATTGGGGAACACGAAGAACTACTTCGCGATCAGCGATACCTCTCGCTTCACGCACCTGCGCCTGCAGATCTATCCCGACGGCGGCGTCGCGCGCCTGCGCGTGCACGGCGAGGCCGTTCCGGCGTGGACCAAGCTGCGCGCGCTCGGCGGTCCCGTCGATCTCGCCGCGCTCGAGAACGGCGCCGTCGTCGAGACCTGCAGCGACATGTTCTTCGGCTCGCGCAATAACCTGATCAAGCCGGGCGAGTCGCTATCGATGGCCGATGGTTGGGAGACGCGACGCCGGCGCGGCCCGGGTAACGACTGGGCGATCATTCGCCTCGCTGCGGCGGGAACGATCGAGCGGCTGTTGATCGACACCTCGCACTTCAAGGGCAATGCACCGGCGCTGTGTACCGTCGAGGGTGTGCACGCACCGGGCGCTGCCGCCGACGCGCTCACCGGATGGAGACAGCTGCTCGCGTCACCGCTGCAAGCACACACGCGTCACTTCTTCGACGACGAGCTGCGCCGCATCGGTCCGATCACGCACCTGCGGCTGTCGGTGTATCCGTGCGGCGGCGTCGCGCGACTGCGCGCGTGGGGCAACCTCGTCCCGCAGCAGGCCACATCGCTGGACGTGCTGAACTCGCTCGCGGCCTCCGACGCACACGCGGCGTTCAAGCGCTGCTGTGGATCGATCGCGTTCGCCGACGCGATGACCGAACTGCGTCCGTTCGAAGATGTCGCCGCGATGCTGCGCGCCGCGGAGCGCGTGTGGTGGTCGCTCGACGACGCCGCGCATCGCGAAGCCTTCAGCGCGCATCCGCGCATCGGCGAGAAGAAAGTTCCGGCGAGCGGTGACACCGCGTGGTCGGCGGGCGAGCAAGGCGGAACGGCGGCCGCGACCGCACGCACGATGACCGATCTCGCCGATGCACAGCGCGCGTACGATCAGAAGCACGGCTTCATCTACATCGTGTGCGCGACGGGCAAGTCGGCCGACGCGATGCTCGCGGATTGCCGCACACGCGTCGCGAACGATGCTGCGAGCGAGCTGCGCTGTGCGGCCGAGGAGCAGATGAAGATCACCCGCCTTCGCCTCGCGAAGTTACTGACGGAGCTCGCATGATCACCACGCATGTCCTCGACACCGCTCTCGGCATCCCTGGCAAGAACATCGCGATCGAGCTCGAGCGCCAGGACGGCGCCGTGTGGCAGCTCGTCGGTGCGGGCATCACCGACAGCGATGGACGCCTTCGCACGCTGACGCCGCAAGGGCCGGTGCAGCCCGCGACGTATCGCATTCGGTTCGTGATCGCGCCGTACTTCGAGGCGCACGGGACGAAGGGCTTCTTCCCGCTCGTCGAGATCCAGTTTGTCGTCGACGACGGCAACGCGCACTACCACGTGCCGCTCTTGCTCTCGCCGTTCGGCTACTCCACGTATCGCGGGAGCTGATCACGATCGATCACTCACTGGCCGCCACGGCCTAGCGATCGGCTACCC